>Ga0307991_1000242_pt1 | contig 40927 bp, 36 predicted proteins | sample EllFjometagen131_FD_203146 | JGI IMG/M metagenome (GOLD analysis project Ga0307991, IMG submission 203146) | Marine microbial communities from Ellis Fjord, Antarctic Ocean - #131 | ecosystem: Environmental > Aquatic > Marine > Unclassified | place: Southern Ocean | collected 2014-10-08 | reverse complement strand
TGCCCGGAGAATTAAGCAGGGATAACAAACACTTTTCAGCACCAAGTTCTTTGAAAATACTGTTCCCGGTTTCAACAGCCCGGCTATCGCACCAGATTATTGCAGGACGCAGAACATTATGTTCCTTATCCACAGCAACCAGACCATGCATCTGGTAAGAAATACCAATTACTTTAATATTCTTTTTATCGATGTGTTTTCCGGAAAACATTTTTTTTGTAGCATTCTTCAGATGCTGCCACCACATTTCAGGATTTTGTTCAGCCCATCCTGATTGCAAAGCAGAAATAGTCATTTCATCATCAGGAGAATATGCAGATGTTATACAAGAACCATCAGAAGTATCAAATAGTGCAGCTTTTACCGATGAACTGCCAATATCATATCCGATTGTATACATAAATTCAGTTTAAAATTTATAGAATTATTCAGATTTTTTTTTACTTTAGCCACCACTAAGCACCTAAAACATAACAAAATTGAATTAAATACGTATCATTTTTAAAGAAAATATTGTTCCGGCACTAAATGGTTTGCCCCCAAAAATAAATTAAAAATACCAACAACAAAAACTAAACCTAAAAACCATGAACTCAACTAATGTATCAAATACTTACAGTGTCCTTGGAGATAATGTAATAAATATGTCTTATAACTCCAGTGAAACGGGGAGTAAAGAAAAAACAGATCCTTTGAAAAGAAACTTTGAAGGAGTTAAAATACTTATTGTTGAAGATGAAAATTCTAATTTTCTTCTTGTTGAAGCCATCCTTAGAAAAACCGGGGTAAATTTACTGCACGCCTGGAACGGAAAACAGGCAATTGAAATGCTGGATGAAAATCCAGATATAGATCTTTGCCTTATGGATCTTAAGATGCCTATCATGGATGGATTCGAAGCAACAGAAAAGATACGTGAAAGAGGAAATAACAAACTTCCTGTTATTGCTCTTACAGCTTTCTCAGAAATGTTCCACAAAAAAACCGCTATTGAAAAGGGGTTTAATATGTATATGGCCAAACCTCTAAACAGAAAAGCCCTGATTGAAAATATCGCTACCTGCCTATAGATTTGAAGATTTCACACCTAAAGAATTAATACAAGTTTCTGGTAACTAGTTGCTAGTCACTAGATATTGTTTTCTTCGCTCTTTGCTTCTTCCCATTCAATTTGATAAAAGGAATTAAATAAATTAACTTTATTGAAAATATTTTTTGATGAATTTCCGGTTATCAAACATTGAGATTAGAACATAGCTTCGTATAGTAATGGGACATCTAATAAAAATTATATTTATATTGTTTCTTATCCCTGGTCAGGGTTTGTTGACTTTATGTATTTCACCCCAAAAAAAACATGGTGTAACTCCTGAAAATATATCACCTAAAAACCAGCAGGTTATGAAAAGCCAGCAGGATACTACAGAATGGTACCGTCCCAGATTCCTTGAAAGACAAGACGAAAGAGAAGAGATGGTAAACAAGGATATTGCCCAATCTCCGTATGATCCTGTAACGGATAAGAAAGTGCTTAAAGCAATGAAAGAAGTGCCACGTCACAAATTTGTTCCCGGGTATCAACTGGCAAATGCATACAGAAACCATCCTCTCTCCATCGGAAGCGGACAAACAATCTCACAACCCCTGATCGTTGCACATATGACCGAGCTTCTGGAAATTGAACCGGGAGACAGAATCCTTGAGATAGGAACAGGCAGCGGTTACCAAGCAGCGGTACTATCCGAACTAACACCATACATATTCACAATAGAGATTATTGAAAAACTTGGTTTGAGAGCCAAAAAAGTCCTGAATAACCTTGGTTATAAAACCATTAAAGTAAAAATAGGTGATGGTTATTTTGGATGGGAAGAGTTTGCCCCATATGATGGTATCATTGTTACATGTGCCCCGGAAGAGATCCCTGCCCCATTGATAGATCAATTGCAACCCGGGGGCAGGATCATTATTCCTGTTGGTAAAGAGGGATGGATACAGAACCTTGTGGTGGTTAAGAAAAGTAAAAACGGTAAAATCAGTGAAAAAAAGCTTTATGGGGTACGATTCGTGCCAATGACAGGTAAAGTAGATGATAAATAAACCTCCTATGATCAATCCATGGATTTCCAGTGAAATAATAAATAAAATCTGGAAAACAGCTGTTTTCGCACTTGCAATGGGCTTTTTCGAAGCCATTCTGGTAATTTACCTTCGTGAGTTGTATTACCCTGAAGGATTTGAATTTCCATTAAAACTGATTGAACCAAGTATCTTCTCATTTGAACTTATCAGGGAATTGGCTACTATAATTATGCTAGTTTGTATCGGACTTCTTGCCGGAAAAACAGGCCTCCAGCAATTTGGCTTTTTTCTTTTCTCGTTTGCCGTATGGGACCTTTTTTATTATTGCGGGTTGAAGCTTCTTATTGGTTGGCCTGATTCCCTCCTCACCTGGGATATACTTTTTCTAATTCCAATTACATGGATTGGTCCGGTTCTGGCACCGGTTATTTGCTCTATTTCAATGATTTATATGGCTGCTCTAATATTTGCCGGCGAAACTGCAAAAAGGCATTTCAAACTAATTTCCCATGAATGGGTTTTGATTATCTCCGGTGCTGTTATCATATTCATCAGTTTCATCCGCGATTATATTCAATTGCTTGTCAAAGGAGATTACCTGAATAAACTTTCGTCACTTATCACCAATGAAGACTTCATTAATGACCTGACAAGCTATATCCCAGAGAATTTTAAGTGGGGTATCTTCCTTTTAGGAGAAGTTTTAATTATTTCTGCACTATTATTGATACACCGGCGGATTGTAAATATCAGGAAAAAGACCTTACTCATACCTTAACGCATCCATTGGTATTAGCCTTGCAGCTTTGCCGGCAGGATACCAGCCAAAAAAGACCCCAATGATAAAGGCAAAAGAAAATGCCAGAATAACAGAATAGCTTGAAACGGTAACAGGCCAACCCATTATTGCAACAAACAGTTTTGATGACAATATTCCGAAAGCAGCACCGATCAATCCGCCAAGCAGGCTTAATAATATTGCTTCAAGCAGAAACTGGCGAAGAATGTCCTTACCCCTTGCCCCTACTGCCATCCTGAGTCCAATCTCTCTTGTCCTTTCTGTTACAGATACAAGCATAATATTCATAATACCAATGCCGCCCACAATTAGTGAAATACTTGCTATACCTGCCAGTAGTACCATCATGGTATTTGATGTCGATGTAAACATTTCAACTATCTCAGTTTGGGTGCGAATATTAAACGGAGGATCTTCATACTTACTTATATTTTTTCTTGTTCTCAGCAGTTCATCAATCTCTTCAGATGCCAGTTCAATTTTTTCTTCAGATACTGCTGATATATATATCTGCTGGATATTCTGCCTGTCACCTCTCATCCTGCGCTGAACAGTTGAGAATGGAGCATAAATTATATCATCCTGATCCTCCCCCATTCCACCCTGACCTTTTTCTTTTAGCAAACCTATCACTGTAAAAGGTATTTTGTTTATCCTTATTTTTTCACCAACAGGGTCAGTATATTCATCAAACAGGTTTTCTGCAACTGTCTGTCCTATTATACACACTTTTGAAGCTCTTTTCTCATCCATTTCCGAAAAGCGTGATCCGCTTTCCACCTCAACATTTCTTATATCAAGATATTCATTATACACACCGCGAATGGAACTGTTCCAGTTATTGGCTCCTGCAATAATCTGACCATTGGACCGTGCAACCGGACTGAGATATTTCACCGACGGGCAACTAACCCGAATAGCCTCCAGATCATCCATTTCAAGACTCTGAGCAGACCCTGCCGCAGTAGCAACCCCTCCCCTGAAAGTTGCACCCGGAAAAACCATAATAACATTTGAGCCCAGTCCGGATATCTGATCCTCAATACTGTCACTCGAACCCTGACCAATAGCCAGCATAGCAATTACTGAAGCTACACCAATAATGATTCCCAGCATTGTTAGTAACGATCTGATCTTATTCTTATTCAACGATCGTAATGCAATTACAAATAAATTTAGCAGATTCATTTTCTTATATAATGATTTAATTAATTCATTTATTTCCTTATCTCCTTATTACTCCATTTCCTTATCTCCTTATTACTCCATTTCCTTATCTCCTTATTACTCCATTTCCTCATCTCCTCATTACTCCATTTCCTCATCTCCTCTTCTCATTCACTCATTCACTCATTTACGCATTTATTCCATTTCTTCATCTTCCTGAGGTAGTTTCTCAAGCTCTTCCCTGGCATTTTTTATACTCTTATTAATAATTTCCTTACTGATTCTTCCATCTCGGAAAACAATATTTCGTGCAGCAAATTTTGAAATATCCGTCTCATGAGTTACCAGTGCAATTGTTATTCCTTTCCCGTTAAGCTCCTGGAAAATCTCCATCACCTCAAAACTTGTCCGTGTATCGAGGTTCCCTGTTGGTTCATCGGCAAGCATTATTACCGGATCATTTACCAGCGCCCTTGCTATTGCCACACGTTGTTGCTGTCCTCCGGAAAGTTGATTTGGGAAATGTGTTGACCAATCTGTTAAACCAACTAATTCCAATGCATTAATAGCCCTTTCCTTCCTTTCTTTTCTTTTTATTTCGGGATTATAAAGCAAGGGTAGTTCAACGTTTTCCAGTGATGATGTTCTTGGTAAAAGATTATATGTTTGAAAAACAAAACCAATTTTTTTGTTCCTCATTCTTGCTAACTGGTTTTTGCTCATGTGACTCACATCAGAACCATCGAGGTAATACTTACCTTCAGTTGGCACATCCAGGCATCCCAATATATTGAGAAGTGTTGATTTGCCACTACCGCTATGACCCATTATTGCAGTAAATTCACCCTCATAAATATCCATATCAATACCACGCAATGCATGTACTTTTACGGCACCCATGTCGTATATCTTTGACAGGTTGTTAACCGAAATAATCTTTTTTCTTTCCTGATCCTGTTCCTTCATTATCCTAAATAATTGAATATTATAATATCATAAATAACCCAGGGATGTATTAACGACCACCCCCTCTACCTCCACCCATTGGCATAAACGGACTTCTTTGATTCTGATTCGTAGCTATTTTTTCATCATACTCAACCCCCAGCACTATTTCCATGCCTTCTTTAAGACCGGGTGAGCGTATCTCAATAAACCCTCCTTCACTTAACCCTGTAAATACCATTAGCGGACTAATAGCTTCATTTTCCTTTATCCATATTGTGCCAGAATTTTCTCTGTTGCTATTACCCGGCTGTCGGTTCATATTCTGCATACCCATCGCGGACCCACCACCCGGTCTGCCTCCCATGTTTAAGCCCCCTGCCGGTCTGCTTCCGCTTCCCTGTCTGAACATCGCAGTCTGGTTAAACCTTTCCATCCTGTTTTCAATTTCTTTGTCAGAAAGTCCCATCGATTTCATTCGTTCAACTATCCTTTCTCTCATCTCGATAATGCCCTGTTTCATAGAATCGGGCAAGCTTTCATAATAATAATTTAAATAATCCGAAGGTGGAGAAAAGCTGAGAGTTTTTGACGGGACTTTCAAAACATCGTTCCTGCTGTCAATCAATACAGTAATTGTTGCTGTCATACCGGGCATAAGTTTCATATCAGGATTTGGTACATCAATTATAACAGTGTATGTTACAACGTTTGATACAATAACAGGCTTAAGCCTAACTTGTCTGACAATCCCGTTAAAAGTCTCATCAGGATAGGCATCAACAGAAAAATCCACCTTCTGATCAACTTCTATCTGACCTATATCTGCTTCATCAATACTTGCTTCCACCTGCATTTTTGTCAGGTCATTTACCAGATTGAACAGTGTTGGTGAATTAAAGCTGGCAGCAACAGTCTGACCCTGCTCCACATTTTTCGAAATTATTACTCCATCAATAGGTGATCTGATAGTTGCATAATTCAGGTTAATCTTTGCCCTGTTTAGTTGTGATTCTGCCGAAAGCAAATTCGATTCTGCTGTCTGGAAGTCATCTAATGCCTTATCTATATCAACCTGGGCAACAACTTTTTCTTCAAACAATTTTGTTATACGATTGTATTCTCTTTCTGCCTGATCAAGTAAAATATTCTTCCTGTGATAATTTGCTTTTGCATCAAATACCTGGGCTGCCAGATTAGTAGTATCAATCATGGCAATTATTTGTCCTTTTTTTACATGCGAATTATAATCCACGTAAAGATGCGATATCTCACCTGATACCTGTGTCCCCACTTGAACTTCGGTAACAGGTTCAAGTGTACCTGTAGCTGAAACCACTTTGTTCATATCACCTTTCTCAACCGGTATGGTTTCCCAATTAAATGTTAGCGGCTTTTCCTTCTTAAGCAGAATAAAACCTGCTAATCCAACCGGAATAACAATTGATAGTATTATTATTATTTTTTTCATATTATAATCTGTTATATGTTATTTGTTAAACGTTATATGTTACTTCGTACTGGGTACTTGGTACTGGGTACTGGGTGTTTCACAAAACAATCGGTTTGTCCTGATAAAATTCCAGTATCTTTTGCTTAAATATATGTTCATACTTAGCGCGTGTAAGGTTTGATTTTGCCTGTTCGAAGTTGTTTTTTTCAATCAGGTAATCTGTTGCATTCACCATTCCCAGTTTAAATTTCCTTTCAGTATCTCCAAATGATTTCTCAATTGATTTGAGTTGTTCCCTTGATGCCTGAAGATTATTTCCGGCAGCAATCATATCATTATATGCCTGTTCAATAGTTTTCCGTAACTGGTTTCTTGTATTCTGTGCACTTAGTTTTGCTGTGTTAATATTTATTTCAGAGCGCTTTATGTTACTTTGAACCTGCTTTCTGTCAAATATTGGAATGCTCAGGCTTAGCCTAACTGATTCACTTAGGTTATCCTGTAACTGATTAAAATAGGGATAACCAATAGGTGTATTTGTAAACATCTGAGCCTGTGTTACAACAATCTCTGACGGGTTACTTTGTAAATACCCTATCTCTCTGGTTTCCAAAGTTGATTCCCTTGAATACAAATTCCTGGTATTGGAATACCCTGTTGTTATACCTGCCGAAAGAGTTAACCTGGGAAGTTGTGCGCCTTTAGCAATATCAAGACTTGTTTTTGCACTTTCTACTAACATATCTGCTTCCAGTATCTCCGGTCTTTGTTTAAGAGCATCCTGAAAAACCTGTTCTGATTCCGGAATGGTTAATGTTCCCAGATAGGGTTCATTAAAATCCGGTCTATTAATATCGAAATCATCTGTCACCGGCATTTCCATTATTTGCATCAAGTTTACTTTCAGGATAGAAAGCTGGTTTTCATTATTTACCCGGCTATAATTATCCGTAGCCAGTTGAGATTTAATCTTCAACAAATCTCCTTCAGGCACACTTCCTGTATTTACAAGTATTTCTGTTCTTTGAACCTGTGCTTCAGTTGATTTTACTTTTGTTTCAGCATTTTCAACCTGTTCGTATGCATAAAGTACCTGGAGATATGCCTGTGTAACATCAAGTATTACATTGTCTTCTGTCTTTTCAAGATCATAATTACCGGCTTTCAGTTCAATCTCATCTTTTTTGATGTTGTTCTTTGTCTGAAATCCATTGAACAGTGTTAAGTTCGAGTTCAGCGATAAATTACTGCTTGAATTATTTTGTTCAATATAATCGTATGAATACGGATCAACCGACCTTCCGAAATTTAAACTCTGACTACCCGAAGCAGTAACAGAAGGTAGTAATCCTGCTCTTGACTGTTCCAGGTTAACCTCATCCAGTTTACCGGAGAGTTTCTTCTGATTAAGTGAGATATTATTCTGTAAGGAAAGATCGATACATTCCTCAAGAGACCACACCTTTTGTTGTGCTTTTAACCCGGGAAATAATACCAGGAAAAAAATCCCCGCAAATATGATTTTTTGAATTTTATTATTCATCTCTGTTTGTTTTTACTAATCATTAGACAACCCCGCAAAAGAATTTATTCCCCTTAAATAAAATTTTTCACACTTTCGATACATCTATCTCTACCACTTACTTACTCAACCTTACTTTAGGAAGCCAGTATTCAACATGTTGCAGCGCATTGTCCCCTCTGCCTCCTGGTCGTTGAGCATTCTGCGGCATACCACTTCGTCCTCCCTTTGACCCGCCGGGTCTTCTACCACCTCTTCCCTGGGTCATACCCGGTTGTCCAACCTGGTTCTTAGGGATCTGCTCTATTCCCGTTTCAAAACCAACACTAATCAAATTTGTTGTATCCTGAAGAAAACTTTCAAAGGAACCAACGATCAGTTCAAGTGGGATTTCCGCTTCATAGAAAAACCAGGGTATATTTGAAAAGCTTGTTTTTACATTTATTCCCTTACTATTCTCTAAACCGGTTATAACTATCTCTCCCTTTTTTTCGAAACCGGTGAGTTTCATTATCTCCTTCACTCCAAGCACCCGGCTTATCTCAGGACTTAAACCTCCGTCAGGTATTCTGTTTTCAGAACCTCGTCTTACTCCATCCATTCTTTTCATCGGATAGTTAACACCATATATCTGTTTCTTTTTTCCCTCGGAATCAATCCACAGGGTAAACCCCGTCATGCGGATCTTACGTATAATATCCGGTTCCCCTGTACTAAGCAGAAAAAAAAGATATTTTTCATCATTGGATATCCGGTAATGAACCTTACTATCCTTATCAAAGACCAGAGAATCAACCCAATCTGACGGATTACCGTCAATACTTAACGGGCTGGATTGGTAGCTGCTACTCAAGATTGGCTTTTTACTGCATGATCCTGCAATAATTATCAGAAAAATTGTAATCAACAGGTGATTTTTTTTCATTGTACTATGTCTCAATTAATCAATATATAGAATAGTTTTATTTTCTTCGTTTCAAAGACTTTCAATATTTAGACAAAACTCCTGCCAGATTTATTCCAAATGCTTGAAATTTTTCAGAATGAATATTACAGGAAGCTTTGTCATATTATATATTTTGGCTTAATTATTGAACAATAAGTAAATGCAAAACAAATGAAATTTCTATGTACATTTTGTCAGTTAATTGCAATAATCATTTTTATTACTTATTTTTCTTTTTATGAACATATCTTACATACGCAAACATACATCAAACATTAACAACCTGGTTGCACAGAAAAGAGTTAAGGAATCACTTGAATTACTTGGCAAACTTGTTACCGAATCAGGAGTGGGTGATCTCGCTTCTGAACTGGGGAAACTGGAATCCACTTATGAAAATATGCTTAAGTATACACTGGAAGGGATTAAAGATCCTGAAAGGCAAAAGATATACAACCGCCTGTTAGTTTCTATCCTGAAGATAAATGACCAGGTAAAAGAAATCCTTCTTTCAAAAAACTCGGGATGGAAGCTTTTTACGTATAAGTCTGAGCTTAAAACAAAACAGAAACTTTCAGGTAAAACTGTTGCTGAAAACCTGAATGACCTGAGTTTCAATAAGGAACTTAAGAAAGTCATTAAGGAAAATTTTACTCTGAGTTCTGATCCTACATCAGAAGATGTAAAGGAATTCGAAACACTGGTAGCAAATATCTTTGACCATTTATGGCTGACTGACAAATATTCAGATGGGGATTTGGAACTGGCAACAATGTTAAGAAAAAGTCATAATTTCAGATGGTACGATAAGAGCCTTTTTGTTAGTGCAATAACTCTCAGTCTTCTGAGGTATTTTGATCTCCATAAATTTAACATTCTCTTTGATTATTATATTGATGATACCAGAGAGGTAAGTCAGCGAGCACTAATAGGCCTGGTTTTCAACCTGTTCAAATATGACCAGCGGTTATATTTGTATCCTGAAATAATCAGCCGGCTGAAAACACTTAAAGATAAAAAGGGGATTCAAAAAGAAATAGAGGCTATTATCATTCAGGTAATACGATCGAAAGAAACCGAAAAGATATCCAGGAAATTAAGGGATGAAATTATTCCCGAAATGGCTAAACTCCAGCCAAAACTGGAAGATAAGCTGGATCTGAAAAACCTGGTTCCGGAAGATCTGATGAATGAGAAGAACCCTGCCTGGAAAACTGTTTTTGAAGAATCGGATGACCTGTTTGGAAAAGTTGAGGAATTCTCGAAATTGCAGATGGAAGGTGCAGATGTCTTTATGACAGCTTTTGCAAATTTGAAAAATTTCGATTTCTTCCAAAAATCCATTAACTGGCTTTTGCCATTCTATCCTGAGAACAAAATGATTGATGAATCATTATTGTCTGAAGAAGACAGTTTCGATAAAAGTGCTTTTGTAGAAGGACTTTACCATACTGGTTTCCTCTGCAATTCTGACAAATACTCATTTATGCTGAACGTTAAACGAATGCCGGGAATGCAAAAGAAAATGATGCTTGAACTGTTCAATGCTGAAATGAAAGGGATGAATGAAATGGCTGAAAGCGACGAACTTATTGATCAATTTAAGAAAGATAAGATTATTTATACACAGTATTTGCAGGACCTCTATCGTTTCTTTAAACTCCAACCTAACAAATCAGAGTTTGAAGATATTTTCTCAGGCGGTCTTGACCTCTATAATTCGACATTTTTCACGATCCTGGTGAATGATACTGCTATACTTAGAAATATTGCCGAGTATTATTTTGAAAAGGATTATTTCGAGGATGCATTAGAGATATACAATAAGCTGCATAAACAGGGAGTAAAAAGTTTTGAGATAATTGAAAAAATTGCCTATTCACATCAACGACTCAGAAATTGGGATCTGGCTCTTGAATATTATAAGCAGGCCGAACTATTTGAAAAGAACCGTTTATGGGTTATGAAAAAGTCCGGATTATGTCACAGAAAGCTTGGACAAACAAAAAAAGCCCTGGAATATTACAAAGAAGCCGAAAAGATTAATTCTGAAGACCTTTATATTCAAGCCATTATTGGTCGCTGTTATCTTGACCTTAAAGATTATGAGACAGCCCTTAAATACTACTTTAAAGTTGAATATCTTGATCCTTCAAAAAAGAATGTATTACGACCAATCGCATGGTGTTACTTCATGACAGATAAGCTTGAAGAATCAAAGAAATACTATAATAAACTCTTTAAGCATGAGGCTAACAAGTATGACTATATCAATTTTGGTCATGTTGAATGGTGCCTCGGGAAAAAGAAAGACGCAATTAAACTATATGCAAAAAGCATCCGGGAAAAAGACAATAACCTGAAATTGTTTATGGAATCTTTCTATGACGATAGGTCAATACTCATTCAAAAAGGAATTGATCCGGATGAAATACCCATTATGCTTGACTTCCTGCAGTATCAGATGAAAGAATGAAGAGGTGATGAGGTAATAAAGAAGGCCTGCAAACCATGCAGACCTTCTACCCTAAAAAAACCACCTATGAAAAAAGCGGTTACCATCTGTTAAAACCACCACCACGAAAATTTCCTCTTCCTCTTCCAACATTTCCAATACCCTGCCTCATACCTTGTCTCATACCCTGTCTCATTCCAAACCCTCTGCCTGCATTATCCAGTTCCATCTTCTGCTCATCAGTTAGCAAGTTACGAAATTCTTTTTGGAATTCAGTCTGTTTTTTCATCATTTTGTTCATAAGACCTGTTCTCTCATCAATACTGGCATTAACTGCCTTGATATCAACATCCCCAGTCATCATCAGGTTCCTGTACTTAATTGCCAGTTCGCTCATCTGAGCGCTCAGTGGCTGTATTTCTTTATAGTATGCCAATCTTAATTCTTTGATCTGCTCTGCCTGGTCATCAGTCAGATCCAGTAAGGGGCAATAATCATTCCACATCATTCCCTGTCCCATTCCTTGTCCCATTCCAAATTGTCCAAAACCTCTTGCGGGACTCTGGAAATCTGCATTATTATAATTCCATCCTGGACCATATCCAGCACCACAAGGACCAAGTCCCCGGCCACGCTGTGCAAATAAACTGGTTCCTGCTATTATCATTAATAGTGATAATAAAACTGTAATTGTTCTTTTTTCTATTGTTTTCATTTTAATATTTTTTAGTTCAACTTCTTTTGTCTTTCAACACTCTTTAGACAAACGCAACCATATTTTTATTCCAAAGAAATAGATGTTTGTTTTAAAATCCCTTACCTATCAAGAGATTCAGGAGGTCCTCCTTGACCACGACCAGAGCCCTGATCACCATCGTGATCACGATCAGGTCTTCTTCTGCCATAACGAGTAGACTCTCCCCTCCCCCTTATTTCTCTTCCTCTTTTACCAAACTCGTTTAACCGCTCAATCTGTTCCGGAGTAAGATGAGGAGTCAGTTCCTTATGGAATTCTTTCATTAGTACACTGAACTCACCCCTGAAATTTTTCATCAGCTCGAAGTTCTCCTTTGCATATTTATCAACAACCGGTTTGATCTCATCTTTTTGTATTTCATCTAACTCAAGCATATGTTCCATCATAAACTTAAAACCTTCAGCCGACCCAAATGAACGCAGTTCCCTGATCCGGTTTTCTTTAACCTGAGTGGAAGTTAAATAGCCAATAACAAAACCAATCAACAATGTTGTTAGAAGGCAAATCCCTGATTTAATTTTTGTATTCATATTATTAATATATTACTTTTCATATAAAAGAACACTGATAAGGTTATCCTGCGAAACTGGTTCTACGCCAGTGAATGTGTTTACATTCAATGATCCATGAGATATATAAAGACTAATTACTAGTAATGCAATTACTGCAACACCTGCAACAGCTATCCGATTAAACATTGAAGTAAAACTTCTGGTAAAATCTATTGATATAACTTTACCCTTTTTCTCCTCATTAACAGCCTGCATAACACGGTTACGGAACCCGTCAGAAAAACTGTAATTCCTTGATGAAATCAACTTCCCAACTTTATTAAGCTTTATTTTCTCTTCCCTGAGTTCTGAAGATCCTTTAAGAGCCTGCTGAAGTTGTTTATCTTCCTCCTCAGTAAGTTGATCGTTCATTGAACGAATTAAAAGATCATACATTTCCTGGTTAATCATAATATATTGTATTTGTCATTAATTTCTGGTTACTGGTCCTCATTTTTTCCACACACTTATTCTTCGCTCTTTGCTCTTTGCTCTCGGCTCTCGGCTCCATTACACTAATGGCTCCAATATTTTCTTTAATTCTTTCTGTGCTCTTGCTAAACGTGATAAAATTGTTCCCGCAGGAACATTAAGTATTGAAGCAGCTTCTTTTGTACTATATCCATGTAGCATTCTTAACACAACAACCGACCGGAATTCCGGTTTTAAAGCCAGTAAAGCTTTATCAACAATTTCCTTCGTGTCCGATTCATCCTCATGGCTCTTTTCTTCAGGCACATCAAATTCTTTCTCTTCATCATCCCTGCTGTAAAATAAAGATATTACCTTTTTCTGCTTCTTTATTTCATTCAGAGAAAGATTTATAGCAATACGGGTAATATAAGTTCCCAATGCAGAATCCCCCCTGAATTTTTCCAATGAACGGTAAAACCTTATAAAGGTCTCTTGTCCCACATCCTCAGCTGCTGCATTATCGCCAAGCATACCCTTCACAGTGCCAGCCACTTGCTGCTCATACCGGCTAACCAGTTCTCCAAAAGCCCCATCTTCCCCATGCTTTGCTTTTTCAATCAATTCACTATCACTATAGCTAGCATAATCCCTCACCGGCTCTTAATCTTTATGTTTAGACAATTCAATTTCCCATTTTATTCCCGGTAAGGTAGTTAAAAGAATATAGTTTCGCAAATTAAGTAAAATGAAATATTTGTTAAATTTGCAGTAAGCAAACAACTGGTTTATGGATTTCAATGAGTTGAACGGAAAGATCAAGTCCTGCACCAACTGCAGATTGCATAAATCCAGGATAAATTCAATAACAGGGGAAGGTAATTATAATGCTGAAATTATGATAATTGCCCAGGCACCGGGGGAAACAGAGGACAGAGAAGGGAAGATGTTTATTGGTCCATCGGGAATAATATTTGACAGGTTGTTGCAAAATGCGGAAATCCAGCGTGAGGATATTTATATAACTAACCTTATTAAGTGTTATCTTCCAAAATGTCGCAGACCATCAAAAAACGAAATTGAACAATGCTCAGCCTATCTGGATCAGGAGATCGAAATAATTGACCCTCATATAATTGTAACACTCGGATTTCATGCTACGCGGTATATATTTAAAAAATACAATCTTAACAGACCTCCAAAAAAAGAATATAAAAATCTTTTTGGCAAACAGTCCTGTGTTAATAACAAGATAATTTTTCCGGTCAGGCATCCAACTGCTGTATTATTTAATCCTGACAAAGAAGAATTATTGCAGAAAAACTATAATAAGATCATGAAACTTTTGTCATAATTCCATTACTTTAGCACAAAATTATAAAATCTAAAATCATGAAAACCAAAAAATTCCTTTCCCTATTCCAGGCAGCTTTATTTCTGATGCTTTTCTCTTTTTCGTCATGTCAACAAAAAGAAGAAAGCTTCACTTTTGCATTTATGACAGATATTCATGTTCAGCCGGAAGGAGTTGCTACTGAAGGATTCTCAAAAGCTATTGAAAAAATAAATGAAATAAAACCAGACTTTGTTATTACAGGTGGTGACCTGATAATGGATGCCCTGGGACAAACCTATGGACGGGCCGACAGTCTGTACAAACTTTACCAGGAAATGTCCGCCGGTTTCAATATGCCTGTTTATAATACAATGGGAAATCACGAGGTTTTTGGTCTGTATGAAGAAAGCGGAATTGATTCAACTCACGAATTTTATGGTGAGAAACTTTTTGAAAAATTCTTTGGTAAAAGGTATTATGCCTTCGATCATAAAGGATGGAGATTTTATATACTCGACTCAGTTGATGAACATCCTGATGGTGGATATTACGGACACGTCAGTCAGGACCAGATCGATTGGCTTTCTGAAGATCTGAAACAGGTTGATAAAGAGATCCCGATTGTTCTGAGTGTTCATATACCGTTTATCACTGTGCAAAACATGATAAACAAAGGCAGCTATACTCCTAATAGTAAGGGTAATACAATCAAGAACTCTAAACAGGTACTAGACATATTTCAGGAACATAATCTTAAACTGGCTCTCCAGGGACATTTGCATGTTCTGGAAAGTATGTATTCCAGGGACATACACTATATCACAAGCGGAGCGGTATGCGCCAGGTGGTGGGCTGGTCCTTACCTAGGTACCGGTGAAGGATTTTTGTTAATCACTACCAAAGGTGATAATTTTGAATGGGAATATATGGATTACGGCTGGCATGCACCGGTGTTGAAGGATGAATGGAACAATTAAGAATAAAAGAGCAGAGTGCAGAGTGCATAGTACAGAGAACATGAACTCGTAACACGCAACTCAAGACCCTTTAGAATTTAATCTTTCAGGGTTGGTTGCTCCTGTTCAAATCCAATATTTTTCCTGAGTTTTCGAATAAATTCATGAATACCTTTCTGATCTCTGTTCTTGATCATATCAATTAACTCACCTAATTGGTTGTGAATATTTTCGACTTGTTCAAGGGTATAAGGATTAAAAAGTATTTCTGACAAAAGATAAACATCCTCAGAAAGCACTCCCCCGGCAATATCCAAATGCTTCTTAAAAGTGGTTCCTGGGACTTCAAGCTTTTTCATGCATGCAGCAAATACCATGGTAGATGAGAATGGTATTGATAATGAATATGCAATGGTCTGATCGTGAACATCAAATGTGTATTCAAAAATATTCAGAGATAATGATCCGTAAAATGATCTAAAAAACTGTTTCCCTTCCTCATCAGATTCTTTAATAATAATAGCACTTTCACCGCTTAAATCTTTTATATTCCCAAATGTTGGACCAAACATCGGGTGTGTCGAAACAAACCTTCTTCCTAACCGGTTATAGAATTTTTTTAATCCGTTTTTTACTGAAGCAATATCTGCCAGGATACATTGATCAGGGAGATATTGTATCACTTCTTCAAATAATTGCCTGGTATTTTCAAGATTAACAGCATTGATCAGCAAATCAGGTTTGAATACTGCAATCTCATCATAATTAGTCAACCTTTGTGTTTTGAAAAAATACCTAAGTTTCTTAAGGTCCTTATCATATATCCCAACTTCATAATCCAGGCATAGCGACTCAGCAATCCACGATCCCATTTTGCCTGCTCCAAGGATAAGTATCTTATTCATATCTTTTTACTGGTTGCTGGTTAAGCAAAAACAGGTCGGCGAGCACAACAGCTGTTGCTGCCTCAACAATCACCGGAACTCTCAATGCAATACACACATCATGTCTTCCCTTTATCTCCATATTAACCATTTCGCCGGTAGTCATATTTATAGTTTTTTGCTTTTTTGAAATGCTTGATGTAGGTTTCACAGCTATACGGAATACCAAAGGATTTCCATTTGATATTCCTCCATTGATCCCACATGCATAGTTGGTTTTCGTTCTGCCATCAACAGAAATAAATGAGTCGTTATGTTCACTTCCTCTCATCCTTGCTGAGTCAAATCCTGCACCAAATTCGATACCCTTAATACCCGGTATGGAGAATACCATATGACTGATAAGCGATTCAAGGGAATCAAAGAAAGGTTCACCTAATCCCATCGGCATATTATTCACCTTGCACTCAACTATTCCTCCAATTGAATCATTTGAAGCAATGGCTTTTCCCACAGCATGTTCGATATCCTTCTCACCACCAACCTCTACCAACCTGGCTTTTATTTCAACAGGGGCGATTATTTTCCTGGCTATAACACCTGCAGCTACCAAACCTATTGTTATCCGTCCGGAGAAATGTCCTCCTCCACGCGGGTCATTAAAACCCAAATATTTTTTACGCGCTGTAAAATCAGCATGTCCGGGCCTGGGTATATCAGCAAAATCGCTATAATCACCCGACCGGGTATCAGAATTTTCAAAAAGTATTGTTAGTGGAGATCCCGTTGTATGTCCCTGGTATACTCCGCTTATTAGCCGGGGAGTATCGGATTCTTTCCTCTGTGTTGTTCCCTTTGCTCCACTCTTCCTGCGCGCCAGGTCTGTTTCAAAATCCTCCCATGAAATTGGAATTCCCGGGGGACATCCGTCAGTTGTCACTCCAACCTCCGGACCATGCGATTCACCAAAAATGTTTATCTTGAAAATTTTCCCAAAGCTATTCATTTATCTTCCCTCCTGTTTTTTGATAATCCGTGAAAAAATCAGGATACGATTTACTAATACATTCATACCCCTGAATATTTATATTACCCCCGGCTCCTACACCGGCAACCGCAGCTGCCATTGCTATTCTATGATCGTTCCTTGAATTAATAGTACCTCCGGTAACAACTCCTCCATGAATAATCATTTCATCACCATCTGTTTCGATATTTATACCAACTTTCGCAAATTCTTCAATCAGCGCTTCTGCCCTGTTGCTTTCTTTCCCTGCAAGCCGGCTAACTCCTTTTATCCTGCTTTTCCCTTTCGCATATGATGCAAGAACTACCAATGGAGGAAACAGATCAGGACTATCTGTTGCATCAAAATTGAATGGCTTCATCTCTGCTTTAATTACCCGGATTCCATTATTACTTTTGTTTATCCTCGCACCAAACTGCTCCAGTACATCTAGAATTCGCCTGTCAGCCTGATTTGAATTAATATCCAGATTCCCTATCTTTACTTCACCACCTATAGCACCTGCAACTAGTAAAAAGGCTGCCCCGCTCCAGTCGCCTTCAATTTTATATTCACCGGGTATAAAAACCTGACTACCTGGAATTATAAAATGTTTATACCCATTATTCGATATTTCAATACCAAAATCTTTCAAAACTTTTATCGTAAGATCTATATAGAACCTGCTTTTAAGATTATTTACAATTAATTCCGAGTCTTTTTCAGCAAGTGGAAGAGCTATTAGCAACCCGGTAAGAAATTGTGAGCTTAATGAACCATCTACTATTGCTTTTCCACCGGTTATCGGACCGCAAACTGTTACAGGAAGTTTGCCCTGCTTTAATGTAACTCTTGCACCCAGATCAGTAAGTGGTTTTTCGATCATCGCCACCGACCTGCTTTTTAAGGTTCCCTGACCAACCAGAGTAATTTCCTTTCCTGACAAAGCGGCAACAGCAGAAAACATTCTCAGTCCTAAACCCGACTCACCACAATTAAGTGTATTCCCCACAGGATCAAACCCTCCGGAAATTATCACCCTGTTTTTTTTAACTTTCACTTTCGCTCCCAAATCCATGACAACACTCATGGCAGCCTTTGCGTCATCGCAAAAAGAAGGGTTGGAAATAACACTTCTTCCCCCAGCCAGTAAACATGCAGCTATAACCCTTTGCATATGACTTTTCGATGGGTTTGCAGTCACCACGCCACTTATTCGCGAAGGATATACAGTTAGATCCATGGGTAAAAAAATTAATCAATTTCCATTTCATAATCCCTGATAAAAGTTTTAAGTTCTTCAACTGCAACAGGAATTATTTTCGCTACACCGATTGATGTAATACAGACAAAATGAATCATGTCCTTATTCTTTTTTTTGTCTTTGTCTATAGCAGAAGCCAAACGGGCATAGTCATATTTTGTTTGATCAATTAGGTTCAGGTCTGATAATAACTTTTTTAAATACCCGGTTTCTTTTTTATTAAGTAATCCATTTTTAACTGAAATATCTGAAGCTATTATCATACCCAGGCTTACTGATTCCCCATGTGTCAATCCGAAGACACTCTCAATTGCATGACCAAAAGTATGCCCAAAATTCAATATCCGCCTGTATCCCTGCTCTGTCGGATCTTTACGAACCACTCCTGCCTTTATTTTTATCGAATCGCTAACAATCTTTGAGAGAAAAGCTATTTCCCTGTTCTTTATTTCATCATGGTGATTACTCAAATAGTTGAACAATTCCCTGTCCTTAATTACTCCATACTTTACAACCTCAGCAAAACCCGACCGGTAATCCTGTTCCGGGAGGGTTTTTAGCATATCTGCATCGCACAAAACAAATTCCGGTTGCCGAAATGAGCCCAGCATGTTTTTGTATCCCCTGAAATTCACCCCTGTTTTTCCGCCAACACTGGCATCCACCTGTGAGAGTAATGTTGTAGATACATAACCAAAACCCAGACCTCTCATATATATTGAAGCAACAAACCCGGCAATATCACAAACCACTCCTCCTCCTATCCCGAGAATAAAACTACCACGGTCAACACCAAGCCTGATGAATTCATCAGTTATTTCACCGACAGTATCTATTGTTTTGATTTTTTCACCTGCACCAATTGTTATCACCGGAAAATCTGGAAATTCGTCTTTATACAAACGGGAAACATTCTCATCAGTAATAATTATTACCCTGTCGTGAGGCAAATACTTTTTAACATTTTCTAAAGATTCACCTATAAGTATCCTGGATGAATCAATTTCCGACTTAATAATATATTCCTGCATACAATAATTATTGATTTATCGACATCAAAGGTAATAACTTTGAAGATTGTGCCCATTGCGAAGAGTATTTTTTCACTATTTCAATTTCCCATTTGACCTCATAACAGCATTCTGCCAGTTAATTGACTCTTCATGGATCGCTGTATAAATTTTCATAATAAAGTTCTGACTAAGTCCTTTTGCCGAGCCTGCCTTTACACGATCATCCACTATCTCTGACCACCTTTTATTCTGGAGAATTGTCACATTTTTCGATTTCTTAAATCTGCCAATCTTTTTAGATATTTCCATCCGGTCTTGCAATATCTCAATCAGGGACTTGTCAAACATGTCAATTTTAACCCTTAATGATTCAAGAATATCATTCAATCCGTTACCATTTATTTCCGGTTTCCTGATTATAAGTGAATTAATAAGCTTACCCAAAGCTTCCGGTGTTATTTGTTGATTGCTATCGCTTAACGCCTTATCCGGATCAATATGAGATTCAATAAACAAACCATCAAAATCCAGATCCATTGCTTTTTGGGACACATCCTGCAACAGGTCACGTCTCCCGCAAATATGACTCGGATCATTAATAATAGGAAGTTCCGGTATTCTCCTTTTGAGTTCAATAGGAATTTCCCAATGTGGAGTATTCCTGAATTTTGTTTCCTGAAAGGTTGAAAATCCGCGATGTATAGCAATTATTTTCTTAATTCCTGCCTTATTAATTCGTTCAATAGCCCCAATCCACAGACCAATATCAGGGTTGATCGGATTTTTAATAAAAATCGGAATATCTAAACCACTTACAGCATCTGCTATTTCCTGTACAGCAAATGGATTAGCAGTTGTTCTGGCTCCAATCCATAAAATATCAATACCCGCATCCAGAGCCATTTTAACATGTAGAATATTTGCTGCTTCTGTTGCTGTAAGCATTCCGGTTTCTTCTTTTACCCTTCTTAGCCATGGAAGAGCCACTGTTCCCCTTCCTTCAAAAGAATCAGGTCGTGTTCTGGGTTTCCAGATACCTGCCCGGTAAACCTGAACTCCATGCCCGGCAAGTTCTACTGCTGTTTCAATAACCTGTTTTTCACTCTCTGCGCTGCACGGTCCTGAAACCAGGAAAGGTCTCTCTTTCTTTGAACCCATACAGTCTAATTTCTCAAGTTTAAGTTTTACTTTCATCTTATCTAATCCTTTTTATTCTCTCAATTGATTCTTTAAATTTGTGAACCGGTACACATAACGAAACTCTTACATACCCTTCGCCATTAGCACCAAAAATACTCCCGGGGGTAATAAAAACGTTTGCCTCTTTCAGTATCCTGTCTGTGAATTTATAATCATCACTTGTACTTTTAAGTTTTGCCCAGACAAATATGCCTGACTGATCCCTGTCATATTCGGTCCCCAGCAAATCCAGCAATTGCCAAACTACTTCCCTTCTTTTTACATACTCTGAATTAAGCTTATCAAACCATTCACTATTATTGGATAAAGCCTGTTGAGCAGCATGTTGCAAAGGAAGAAACATCCCCGATTGAATATTACTTGTCACTTTTAGCACATTTCTGATAAGATCTTCGCTGCCTGCCAGCATTCCAATCCTCCAGCCGGCCATATTATGTGATTTGCTTAGAGAATTAAGTTCACATGCCACTTCTTTCCCTCCATCAATTTCCAATATGCTCAAGGGGGTTTTATTTAAAATAAAACTATAGGGATTATCATGACAAATAAGGATTTTATGCCTATGTCCAAAATCTACAAGTTTCCTGAAAAGATCCTTTGATGGGGTTGCACCGGTTGGCATATGTGGATAATTCACCCACATAATTTTCACTTTTCTTAAATCACCATTCTCCAACTCATTTAAATCCGGATACCATCCATTTTCTTTTCTCAAATTGTATGCTGTCACTTCCCCACCCAACAAAGCAGATACTGACCGGTATGTTGGATAACCCGGATCGGGAACAAGTACTTCGTCACCGGGTTCAAGGTAAGCCATAGTTAAATAGAATATTCCCTCTTTCGAACCCATAAGAGGAAGTATTTCCTTATCACTATTAAGTTGCACTCCGAAAAACTTCAGGTACCAGACAGATAGTGACTTTCGAAGTTCAGAAATTCCTTTATAGCTCTGATAACCATGGTTAACAGGTGATGAGCTGCTATCAATTAGTTTTCGGATAGTTTCGGGGGAAGGGGATAGATCAGGACTTCCTATACCCAGGTTAATAACATTCAATTCCAATTTGTTCATCTCTTCAATCTCTTTCAGCTTACTTGAGAAATAGTACTCATTGACACTCTTTGTTCTTGATGCAACAGGGATTCTCATACGTTTAAATCTTTTATTTTGGTGACAAGGTTATTTATATTTTCTACCTTTTTACAAGTTCTGTGGTATATGTTACTCGCTCCCACAAAAACCCATGGCGCAAACCCGCTCGTGAACTTCCATGTGGGAAAATTCGGGTACTGTTACGCAACCATTATTTAATCATTTTTGTTTGTGCATTAATAATACATGGAAGTTTCATAGTATTTTCCTTCCCTTTTTAAATTCTCCAAGAATCCCGATTTTATCTGAAAACGGTTTAATAGCTTCAATTGCTTTCTTATACATATCATAGTTACAAAATTCAATATCCAGATAAAATTGGTATTCCCAATCCTTTCCAACAATAGGTAAAGATTGTATTTTACTCAGGTTCATATTGTAAAATGAAAGTATCATAAGGATTTTCGATAAGCTGCCAATTTCATGACCCAAAGTGAAATATATACTGGCTATATTTTTTTCAGACAAAGGTACCCCATTTCCCTTATCTGATAACAGCAAAAACCGTGTGTAGTTCAACTTATTGGTCTCAATACCGGAAGCCAATATCTCCAGTTTATACTTTTCCGCAGCCAGGCTACTTGCAATAGCACCTACACCTTTAAGTTTCTTATCACTGATTTCCTTTGCACTTAAAGCAGTATCTAAACTATCGAATAACCTGATATCAGGATATTGTTTAAAAAAATCCTGACATTGCAAAATAGCCATAGGATGAGAATATACCTCCCTGATATCATGAATATTCTGTCCGGGAAGTACTAACAGATTATGCCTGATTCTTAAAAAAATCTCTCCGATAATTTTTTTCCCTGAATCTCTGACCAGTGCATAGTTAGGCAAAATACTTCCCGCAAGTGAATTTTCAATTGCCATAATTCCATAATCCACCTGCTGTTGCTTCAATGATTTGAACAGGTCCTTAAAAGTTGTACGCGGAATGATCTCGATGACTTGTCCTTCAAAAAAATAATGTGCAGCAATATCATGATATGCACCATAACCACCCTGTATGGCAATTCGTTTAGTCTTCATATTAAATCTGTTTTTTAAAAATAAGTCAAAAAAAAAGCCCCATCAGGGACTTTCACATTATATTTGAAAAACATATATCCCCTTGCTTCAGATCAAATAACTGAAGAAATAAAAAAAGATATATGAAAAATAGTTAAGCATGTTTTTTATAAATAACAAGGCAAATGTAACTCTTTTATTAAAATTTCAAAACTTTTTGCTTCGTTTCATAAGATATCAGTACAATATTGAAAAAAAAGTTTTTATAAATATGGAATTTGGAGCAAATCTTTGTTGTATTGAATATCTGATTTTTATGAGTATTGCAGATAACATTTGTCAATGTGTAAACTTACATATTATTTTAATTATGTTTACTTGTTTTAAAGTTTTGAAACTAATTGTTTACATCGCATTTTGATTTATTTAAACTTTTATTAAATTTATCTCATTGATTATTAATATTCCTCTAAACTGATTATTATGAAAAAGACTATTATTTTATTATTAACGGTAATTATTACAGCTAATGCTTATTCCCAGGAGGATGAAGGTATTTCCAAAGGAGATAACGAAGTTACATTTCATGGATTTGTATTTACATCCGTCGGAACCGATTCGAAACATGCTTTTGGTAACTTATTTCTCTCGTACGGAAAATATTATACCGACAAATTATTATTAGGTTTGGCTCCGGGTATTTCAATATCTACAACCAACACCGCGGAAGGAACTGAGGTCAATAGCGATTGGAGTGGTCAGCTATTTGCTAATTACAATTTTTCAGTTGTTAAGAAAGGATTTCCATATGTTAAAGGATCCTATTATCAATCCACCTTTGATATTCCTGATGGAGCCTCATTTAGAGATTACGGATCATTACAAATTGGTTTAGGGTATAAATCATTTTTTAATGAATTTGCTTCCATAGACACCTCACTGAATTATGGAAAAAGTTTGGCTGAAGGAGCTGAGGGAGGTTCCCTTATGTTAATGACCGGCTTATCCTTCATATTCTGATATCCGTTCTTCATGGCAAAACAGTTACAGATAATATTGCTTTTTTGTTTGCTACTGCCCGGTTTATCCACGGCTCAGATATTACTATACGATGACCATAGCTTTGAATTGGATAAGTCCGTAACATCTATGTACATTTCTCCGGATAACAGGTTCCTTGCGTGCGGAGACGAAAAAGGAACAATTGTTGTTTGGGATTTGAATGCCAATAGAAAACTACATCAACTTGTACATGGATCAGACGATAAAATCAATACTGTTCTAATTGATTCAGAAAATAAATATGTGATATCCGGAACTGAAAATAAACAAGTATTCGTCTGGGATTTATATTCAGGTGAACAACTTCAAATCATTAAGGAATACAAGGGTAAGGTTTATCATCTTGCCCTTAGTCCGGATGAAAAGATCCTTTGTGTTGCCGGTTCAAAAAAAGAACCTTATCTGTTCCATTTTCCAAGTGGTAAACTAATTGGTATGTTACGTAATGGTCATGAAAAGGGGGTTATGTTTTGTTCCTTTAACAGGAACGGGGACCAACTTATCTCAATTGGTGAGGATAATCAAATGATCTTTTGGAATGTTGGCAATAAAATTTCTATCAGAAAGTCTGATATTAATCCCCATACCATCGATAAATCAGGAATAACCGTTCAGTCGGCAGGTGTTACCATGGATAAAAGTAAAATAATTATTGGATATGAAGAATCCAGGCTGGCTAAAGGGGGCAGTCGTATGATTTTTAAGTATAATGCAGCCATTTATGACTGGGTCACAGGTATCCTGGAAAACATAGTGGAAGGAAATGTGAAAAATATAAACATACTTTCAGTAACACCTGATAATAAATATTATATCACTGATAATTCTACTTTAAGTATGGGAAAAATCAACTTCTGGAGTGTTGAGGGGGGCAATGTTGTTAAAAATCAGCGATTTGATGGGGATATTTCTTCTTTTACAATATCAGAACAAGGTAATTGGCTGGCTGTTGCTGACAGACAGGAAAAAGGACTAAACAAAAGCAAAGTACAATTGTTTAAGGTATCAGGTATCCAGCCCTCTGCAAACATATCCGGTTATCAAACCTCTGGTGCCAGGGAAGAAATTACTAAGGCTCAAAGCAACCTAACTTCTACCAATGTACCCACGGAGTTTAATCCTGTTGATATTCCCGGCGATGAAAATATAAATAGCCCGGGTAAATATTATGCCCTGATAATAGGAATTAACAGTTATGAAGATCAAATGATCAATGATCTTGATGCACCTTTAGAGGATGCACAGAAAATTTATGAGATATTAACCAGGTCATATACTTTTAATGACAGAGATGTGGTATTTCTGAAAAACCCAACACGCACTAAAATTATTGACGCCCTGGATAATCTTGAAAAGACCGTAACCCCTGCCGATAACCTTTTAATTTTTTATGCCGGTCATGGGCACTGGGATGAAAATGCCCATAAAGGCTATTGGCTGCCTTCTGACGCACAGCATAACAGTACGGCTAATTGGCTACGAAACAGCTCGTTAAGTGGTTATATAGAAAGCATTCCGTCAAAACATACTCTTTTAATTGCAGATGCTTGTTTTAGTGGATCTATTTTCAAAACAAGAAGTGCATTTGCTAAACCTTCAAGAGCTATTCAAAGATTGCATAACCTGCCTAGCAGAAAAGCTATGACCAGCGGTACTTTAAAAGAAGTACCTGATAGAAGTGTATTCCTGAAATATCTTATGAAAAGGTTGAATGAAAACCAGGAAGCTTACCTGCCATCCGAACAACTATTTTTTAGCCTCAAACCTGCCGTTCTGAATAATAGCAGTAATATTCCCCAATTTGGTGAAGTTAAGAATACAGGAGACGAAGGAGGAGATTTTATTTTCATATTAAAATAAACCTGACCTAACTATTGGATTCAATCCTTGTTTTGTTTCTTCTTTAACCATAAATATCTCCACAAACTCTTTCATTCTGGTAATGATACGCTCCCAAATTTCACGAGCCTTCAGTACGCCAGGGTGGTAATTAGATAATCAAACACTCCATCTCATCTTCTCATCTTCTCATCTTCTCCTCTTCTCATATTCTCATATTCTCTACATTCCCCCTTTACTCCAAAGGCCCGATAAGCTCAATGATAGTACCATCCGGACCGCTGATCAGTACGAAGTGGTTGGTGGCATCCAAAGAAACAGGTGTGTCTCCCAGAAGTTTGATATTATGTTTCTTTATCCTCTCCAGAAAGGGTTTCAGGCTGGTAACATTGATAGTGACATACTGCACACCGGTGTCATCCTGAATATATTTTGAGAGAGGATGAGCGGCATCCTTTTCGAAACTCATCAGTTTCCACTGGGTTGCTCCGGGTTTATCCTCCAACTTCAGTACATCCACATGGAATGCAATACCACCCGTAAGACCCGATATCTTCCCGAATTTTTCATCGATATCAAATTCTCCCACCTTGCTCATACCAATAACATTGGTATAAAAGTTAAGTGATTTTTCGATATCACTCACAACTACACCAAACTCGATAGTAGTGCTGGAAAACTCACTTTGTGCCATAACCTGATAACCACCGGTCAGGAACAATAAAATCAGAAAGGAAAAAGTAATTTTTTTCATGGCTTTTATAATTATTGATAATACAATTCAGCTTTAACACTGGCATAAGCAGTTTACTGATGCATAACAAAAATACTTCAATTCGTTTTATTTTGCAAAGAAGGTTGTAAAGACTAATGAATCTTCAATTTCAAATTGTTTTATTAATCTTACTGTATGCGCCGTCTTAGTTCTCTATACTCTACAAAATCTGTCTGGATAAAATCGGGGTTTAATAATAATGCATCTTTTATATCATTCGTATCATTAACTGTCCATAATTGAATTTTCAACCCTTTTCGGTGTATTAGATCTACCAGTTCTTTTGTAATATTCTGTTTATACGTGTAATCAAAAGAAATACCTGAAAATTCTGCACCCAGTGCCCTGGTAACTCCCATTTCAAAATCACCAAATGTGGACAAATATGTTTCGATGAAATTTGTATTAGTTTTAATATAGTAAAGAAAATCTCCATTTTCTGATTCAACCATTACATTATTTTCGAGATGATATTTTTTGGTTAAATCAATTATCTTCTGGGCAAGTATATTCATTTCTCTTATCATATTTACACCTGAAATTTTACAAGGCTTCCACGCCTTAACATCCAGAGATATAAACTTATCAGAATAATTATTACTCATATACTGAAATACACTCTCAAGTTGAGTATAATTTTTTTCTACACCCAGACATGAGTCCATTTGAATTATTGTATTGTCTGATATTTCCGGAAAGCAACTTTCTTCAAAAGAACCACAAGAAGGTATCAATGGAGAATGACTTAACCATAAAGTTTTATTAGAACTCTTTTGAATGTCACACTCAATTCCATCAAGTAGTTCAAGTCCATACATACAACCCTCTAAAGTATTAGCGTTTTCAAATGTTCCTCCGCCTTTATGAGCTAAAAATAAAGTATTATTATTAACAATTGGATTGTCCGGAAAATAATTTACTCTTTCACAAGAATTTAAGCCAATAATCAGACTAATAAATATATGTATTTGATATTTTCTCACGACTAACTCATTAAAGATTAATGAATATACCAATTTTCAGTTCCGGAAGAAACTGCTTATACCCCCCAATTTCCCCATAACTAATTCTTTTCAACGATAATTCCCGGGAAACGGCAACACCCATATCCAAGGCTAAACTAACTTTATTTTTTATCGGATAATTAAATCCAATAAATGGCACAACAGCAAGTAATTCCCACTGATAATAGTTGTTGGTGTAAATTGAATATCCTCCTTTTATTCCAAACTTTGGTGTAATAGATCCTATCTTAATTTTATTTAATAGCATCTCATATTGAATCAAAAATGATGAAAACTCTTGTGGTTTTATAAGAAAATTCGAACCATAAAGCAGTGAAATATTGTGTTTATTTGAAAAACTTAATGTTATTCCTGTTGAGAAATGTTCAATATAACTAATTCCTAAATGTGCTTTAAAGTTAACTTCTGCCTTACCAGAATAATTTATGATTACTAAGAGTAACCAAATTGTAATAATACTTTTTTTTTTCACGTATTATCGATTTATATTAGAATAATCCCGTTACAAAATAAACTCACATATATTTTAACTATTCACTTGTTTTTAATTAGAAATAAACTTTGTAGTGTCAATCAGTAAAAATTATAACAGAACAAGTTACAAATAATTTGGTTAATGAAAGAAAAACACAGGAATTCACCGGGCAACTTCAAGTCACCCGGTGAATAAGATAAAACCTGTTATCTTTGCCTTATATAATGAATAAAAAATGACAAAAAGTGAAAGATATCAGAAAGTCATTGAGTATTTCATGGAGCATATGCCTGTTGCTGAAACTGAACTTATTTATTCCGATCCTTTTCAATTGCTTGTAGCTGTTATTTTATCAGCCCAGTGTACAGACAAAAGGGTGAATATTATTACCCCCCCCCTTCTTGCAAAATACCCTACTGCTGAGACGATGGCTAAAGCGTCACCTGAAGGAATTTTCGAATACATAAAAAGCTGTTCATACCCTAACAATAAGGCTAAACATCTGTTTGGTATGGCAAAAATGCTTACAGATGATTTTAGCGGTGTGATTCCGCAGAATATTGATGAACTGCAGAAATTGCCGGGTGTAGGAAGAAAAACTGCTAATGTTATTGCAGCAGTAGTTTTTAACAAACCGGTTATGCCTGTTGACACCCATGTCTTTAGGGTATCGGCAAGAATCGGCCTTTCGACAAATGCCAAAACACCTCTTGAAACTGAAAAACAACTTACACATTATATCCCTGAGCACCTTATTCCCCTGGCACATCACTGGCTTATACTGCATGGTCGTTATATTTGTACTGCCCGGTCGCCCAAATGCCGGGAATGCGGTATCAGTGAGTATTGTAAGTATTATAAAAAAGGTGAGTAAGTTGAGTAAGGAGGAAAAAGAAAGAGGAAGAAGGAAGAGTCATTTTGAATTTTGGACACTGAATAAACTTTATTAATTATGGAAAAAATTTACCTTGATTATAATGCAACCACTCCGCTTCATAAAGAGGTAATTGAAGCAATGCAACCATTTATCAGTGAGAATTTCGGGAATCCAAGTAGCGCTCACTGGTATGGGATGCAGGCAAAAATGGCAGTTGGGAAAGCAAGAGAACAGGTGGCAGCCCTTATTGAATGTGATCCTGATGAAATTATTTTCACAAGTGGAGGTACCGAATCTAACAATTTTGCTATCCAGGGAATTGCTTTTGCCAATCAATCAAAAGGAAACCATATTATAACTTCAGCTGTTGAGCACCCTGCTGTATCAGAAGTCTGTAAATACCTTGAGAGAAAAGGCTTCAGAATCACATATGTTCCTGTGGATAAAAATGGGCTCATCATATTAAAAGAGGTTGTTTCGGCAATAACTCCACAAACCATTTTAATCACTATAATGCATGCAAACAATGAAGTGGGAACGATCCAACCCATTGAAGAGATCTCAAAAATAGCAGGAAAAAACAAAATACCATTTCATACCGATGTAGCGCAATCACTGGGAAAGATTCCGGTATCCGTAAAAACCTTAGGGGTTGATCTTTTGTCCATTGCAGGACATAAACTATATGCTCCAAAAGGTATCGGTGTTTTATATATTAAACTTGGAATAAAATTGGAAAAGATTTTACATGGAGCTGACCATGAAAGAAACATGAGACCGGGAACTGAAAATGTTATTGAGATTGTTGGCTTAGGCAAAGCTTGTGAAATTGCAGTAAGAGACCTGGAAAATAATTACTCGCATATGAAAAATATGAGAGATATACTTGCAAATAAATTGACCAAAGGGCTGAAAAATACACGAATAAACGGAGATCTCAAAAATTGCCTGCCCAACACTCTGAGTATTGGCTTTTGCAATACAGAAGCTAATATACTGATATCTGAACTTGAACATGTTGCAGCATCAGCAGGAGCAGCCTGTCACACAGATAATATTGACATATCTCATGTGTTAACGGCAATGAAAGTACCTGAAGAATTTGCCATGGGAACCATACGTTTCTCAACCGGCAGATTTACAACTAAAGAACAAATAGAACAAGCATCAAATGAAATTATCCGCACGGTAAAAAGTCTTAACCGGGGTAAAGAAGCAGGTGATCAACCCCTTGAAGAAACAGGCGAAGTCAAACTCACACATTTCACCCAGGGACTAGGTTGCGCATGTAAACTCCGACCCCAGGCCCTCGAAGAGGTACTTAAGGATTTTAAATTACCAACCGATCCAAACATTCTTGTTGGAACAAATACATCTGATGACGCCGCTGTTTATAAATTAAACGAGGAAACAGCACTGGTTAAAACAGTAGATTTCTTTACACCTGTTGTAGATGACCCGTTCCAATTCGGGCAGATTGCAGCAGCCAATGCTTTAAGTGATATTTATGCTATGGGCGCAACACCCCTTTTTGCTTTGAATATTGTTGGTTTTCCGTCAAATCGTTTGCCATTGAGCGTTCTCAGGAGAATTCTTGATGGAGCAAATAAAAAGGCTGCAGAAGCAGGAATATCAATAATCGGAGGCCATACAATTGACGACAGCGAACCAAAATACGGGATGTCAGTAACTGGGAAAGTACATCCTGAAAAGATATTAACTAATTCTGCTGCTCAACCTGGCGATCAAATAATTCTTACCAAGTCAATTGGCACAGGAATATTATCAACTGCCCTTAAACGTGGACTTCTTGAAGATGATACCCGAGAAAAATTAATTTCACTTATGGCAAACCTGAACAAAACAGCTTCAGAAATCATGCAGAACTATCCGGTAAATGCCTGCACTGATGTTTCCGGTTTTGGATTATTGGGTCATCTTCTCGAGATGGCAAGAGCCAGTAAGGTTGAGGTTAATTTGTTTTCAGATAAAGTACCTGTAATTAAAAATGTAAAGAAATTTGTGACTGCCAATATCATTCCCGGTGGAACCTTAAATAACCTTGATTATGTTTCTGAATTTGTTGAATGGCCGGATAATTTTTCGGAAAGCAATAAATTAATTTTGGCTGATGCTCAAACCTCAGGAGGACTGTTAATATCTGTCCCCCAGGCATATACAAAAAAACTGGTAAACGAATTAATAACCAAAGGAGTATATGATACATCTGTTATTGGTGAAGTTGTCAATAAAAAGAAAGGAAAGATTTTTGTTTATTGAAGTTAACTTATTAATTTTCAATAAAAATTGCATATCTTAAACAACCCTAATTTAAATCGTCTTACAACCTAAAATTGATAATCAATTTTTGAAAAAATGGATAAAGAGGAAATAAAATCACATAAAAAAGAACCACAAAACACTCCATTATGGAAAAAAGAGGTGTTTTACCAGGTTTTCCAGTCAAACCCTACACCAATGGCGATTAGCAGGTTTGAGGATGCAAAATATATTGATGTCAATAAAGCTTTCCTTGACTTCCTTGAATATAAACCGGAAGAAGTAATTAATCATACTTCAAATGAATTGCAACTGTTTCTCGATATTATTCAGAGTGATAAATTTCTCTCAAAGCTGAAAAAACTCAATAAAGTAAGAGATTTTGAAGTAAAAATGAAATCCGGTTCAGGAGCTACAAAGGAGGTACTCTTTACTGCAGAAACCATAAAAATTAAAGATGAAATTTTTCTTCTTACCATATATAATGATATTACAGAGAAGAAGATCATCGAAGAAAAATTCCGGGCAATAATCGAACGGTACAACCAGATATTTAATAATATGAAAGATTGTGTTGCAGTTTATAATCCGGTTGATAACGGGAATGACTTTATTTTCATTGAGTTTAATAAAGCTGCTGAAAAAACAGAAAAAATTTCAAGAGATAAAATCATTGGAAAAAGGCTTCTGGATATTTTTCCTGCGGCAAAAGAATTTGGAATATTCGATGCTCTAAAAAAAGTATATAAAAGCGGCATACCTGTTGAATTACCTGTTACATTTTATGAAGACGACCGGATAAGCGGTTACAGAAATAATTTTATTTATAAACTGCCTTCTAATGATATAGTTGCAATTTACAGTGATGTTACTGACCTGAAAAAGTCGGAACAAGAGCTAAAACTAAAATCCGTACATTTAGAGCAACTCATCGAACAATCACCCGAAGCTATTGCCCTTTGTGAGAAGGATGGGAAGGTAAAAACTATCAATAAAGAATTCACCAGAATGTTTGGCTATAGCAACAAAGAAAGTATAGGAAAAAAAGTTGATGATCTGATAGCCCCGGGAAAAATTTATAAAGAAGCGAGTGAGATAACTAATAAAGTTCGGAAAGGTCAGGTACTGGCTTTTGAAACCAAAAGGATACATAAAGAGGGAAATGAAATTGATGTATCCCTTCTGGCAACACCCATTATTGTAGATAATAAAAAGGTTGGTCATTTTGGAATTTATCGTGATATCTCTGAAAGAAAAAAAGCTGAAGCCATACAGAAAATGGCTCAAAATATTTCAGATGTTGTATTAACAACTGACAATCTGCAGAAATTATTTACTGTTATCCACAATGAGATAAGTACATGGATTGATACAAAGAATTTTTACATAGCTCTTTATAATAAAGAAAAGGATACTCTTTCATTGCCCTATTTTGAAGATGAAAAGGACAAATTCAGTGAATTTCCTGCAGGAAAGACTCTTACCGGACATGTAATTAAAACAAACAAACCATTACTTGCTAAAAGTAAAGGTATAAAGAAACTTGAGAAGGAAGGGAAAATTGAATTAGTTGGAACCTCCTCGAAAATATGGCTTGGAGTTCCTTTGAAAACTGTAGGTGGAACTATTGGAGCAATATGTCTACAGAGCTATGAATCAGAAGATGCTTACACTAAAGAAGACCTTGGAATACTTGAATTTATTGCCAGTCAGGCAGCACTTGCTATAAACAAATTGAAAAATGAAGAAGATCTGAAGAAAGCCCGGCAGGAAGCTGAAGAAGCAGCTCAGGCAAAACACCAGTTCCTTTCAATAATGAGTCATGAAATCAGGACTCCTCTGAATGCTATCCTGGGAATGACTTATCTCCTTCTCCAGGAAGATCCTAAAAAAGAGCAGCTTGAGTTTTTAAATTCCCTGAAATTTTCAGGGGATAACCTTATGACCCTTATTAATGACATTCTTGACTTTAATAAAATTGAAAGCGGTAAAATATTCTTTGAAGAAGCCGATTTTAATCTTAATGAACTGATACATGGTATCAGGCAATCTTTCCACTTCCGTGCCGAAGAAAAGGGAATCAAATTGAAAGTACTGATAGATTCTGAATTACCCGAAGTTGTTGTGGGTGATGCCGCCCGACTGAACCAGGTACTCACCAACCTTATTGGAAATGCGATAAAGTTTACTGAAACGGGATCAGTCACAATAAATGTAATCGTTATGAATTCCGGAAAGAAAAAGATTGAGTTGGAATTCGCTGTTACAGATACCGGTATTGGTATATCGGAAAACTCTCAAAAAAATATTTTTGAGAGTTTTAATCAAGCAAGCACAGATACTACCAGGAAATTCGGTGGTACCGGACTGGGATTGGCTATCTGTAAACGGTTGATCGAACTTCAGGGCAGGAAATTGGAGGTTGAAAGTAAAGTTGGTAAAGGATCAAAATTTTTCTTCACACTTGAATTTAAGAAAAGTGAACGTAAATCATTGAAACCGGAATTTACCGGGGAGAAAAAATTTGATCAGCTTGCAGGAATAAAAATCCTTTTAGCTGAAGATAACGAGATCAATACTATTGTGGCACAAAAAATTCTTACCAGATGGGGAATTGAGGTGGAAGCTGTATCAAACGGTTTGAAGGTAATCGAAAAAGTAAATAAACATGACTTTGATGTGATCTTAATGGACTTGCACATGCCTGAAATGGATGGTTTTGAGGCAACCAAAATTATACGTAAATCAAATCAGGATAAAATTAGGAATATTCCTATTATCGCTCTTACTGCAAGTGTAATGTCAGATGTGCAAAGTAAAATAGAAAAAGCAGATTTAAATGATTATATTTTGAAACCTTTCAACCCTACGGAATTATATAATAAAATATTTATGCAGGTAAATAAGAAATGAGAAAATACATGGTCTACAGGATTGTTTTCTTTCTTATCTTTTTTCTTTCAGTTAATCAGGCAATCGCCCAGGAAAACATTCCTGAATTAAACAAGAAGATAGTTGAATATGTAGAATCAGTTATTGGTAAAAAGATTGACAGGGGAGAATGCTGGGATCTGGCTTACCAGGCATTGAACAGGTTTAATGCCCAATGGGATGGAAAATTTCATTATGGAAAACTTATTAATCCAAAACGGGAATCTGTACTTCCCGGAGATATTATCCAGTTTAAAAATGTTAAAATAAGGTACCAGATTACTAATACTACATATACAGAGTTTATGAAACAACATACAGCTATTGTGTATAACATTAAACGCAAAAATGTTTTTACAATAGCACACCAGAACACTGAATTTTCAGGACGCAAAGTAGGGTTAAGTGATCTAAACCTGAATCATGTTGTAAAAGGGAATGTTAAAATATACCGTCCAATACCGGGAAGCGATAAATAAACTTACTCAACTTACTCACCTATTAACTTCACTCACAGTATTCTTTATACAACTTCACTCCTTCCCTGCTCTTTAGGCGAACAGCCCTGATAAGGTCATAACAGGCTTGTTTATTATTTCCCATTTTGATATAAACTTTTCCGCGACTTATCCATGTAGCCGGATTAATGGGATCAAGATCCAAAGCCATACCATAGTCCATAATAGCATATTTATAATTTTCTGATAAAACATAAGCATCAGCGCGGTCGATAAAACTTCGCGGATTCTCAGAATGATTCTCAACATTAATTGAAAAATATTTCAGGGCAGAATAATATTTTCCCTGATCAATGTAGATCTTTCCAAATAAATGAAGCGCCTCTTCATCAGCAGGAAAATAATCCAGGTAAAGGGTCAGATCAGTAAGTGCCTTTTCGCCTGCATCCATTCGGTGATATAATCCGGCTCTTTTGATATAAAGATTAAACATTGAGGGATCAGACTTCAGGGCATATGAAATATCTTTCACCGCATTTGGAAAATTTCCCGACTTAACATAAACATCTGCTCTTCTTTTTCGAAAATTCGGATTTTCCGAATCCAGAGAAATAGCTTTTGTGAAATTCACTTCTGCTTCCCGTATATTACCCTGAGCAAAATTTATTCTACCTTTTAATGCATAAGCTCCTGCATTATCAGGATATTTAGAAAAATATACTTCAATTAACTCAAGAGCTTCAGGATAATGTGCAGTTTTGGATAAATAATCGATTTCCTGCTCAAGTATTTCAAAAGAGTTATACCATCTTTTTCTCCATAACTCCACCCATTTCCTCGAGTTCTCGATGCTCTCAAATGCTTTATTCAGTTTAATTGATTTTTCAGAAACCCTGAACGTAGATCTCAGGTGATCCTCCAGGTGCCTGAAAGCTAAATCTATATCCCCAATCTTAGCATATGTCATTGCCAGACCCATACTGCCTGAATATCTCTCAAGTTGTGAAGCTTCATTAAAATCAGCTTTAGCTTTCAAATATTCTCCCAGCCAAAAATATGCCTCTCCTCTTTTCAAATAATAATAGTATTCGTAAGTTTTCGCTTCAATGGCCTTATCAAACTCAGCAACAGCCTGTTTAAATTCTTTCCTCTGTAAATTAGCAAGTCCTGCCAAATAATGATTTTTCTCTACCTGAGCATTTGCCGGGAAGTATAATAAAACTAGTAAAATGATATTTATTATTTGTCTCATAACTGTCATGCTCTTAATCTAATATAAGCTTTTAATCTTTTTTCCTTTCTTATTACTTCTCTGTTTCTTGCGCCGGATGCAACGGTAGTGGTACTTCTTCTCCTTTTCTCTTTGTCGCCCAGTCGCTCCCTCGCCTCTTACTACTTATTCCCTCCTTCCCCGGGCAACCTGGAATCCTTTTCCGTTATTAAATGAATAAACCCCGAATAATGTCTTGTTTCAACTCCGGAAATCCTGTTCTCATATACATCACAGTGATAATAGTATATACCCGGAGCAACATATTTTCCATTATACCTCCCGTCCCAGTTAATATACGGATCGATAGTCTCATAAACCAAACTTCCAGAACGACTGTAGATTTTCATATCAACCCTAACAACAAAATCAGTGGTCCTTGCGCGAAGAATATCATTGAAACTATCATTATTGGGGGTAAAAACATTTGGTATCTCATAATAATTACAAGTATCAACGCATATTACAGGTGATGAAAGTTCACTTTCATTACCAGCTGAATCAACAGCAGATATTGCATAACAACCTGCCATAGAGAAGTCAGGGTAGTGTTTGAAAACAGTATCCAGTGGCGATTCAACCGTATGAATAAATTTCAGATCTGCATCGAGAGTTGGTTTGTAAAATATCTTATAATTAGCCACATCATCCGGGCATCCCGGTACCGGTAAATTCCATATCAATTCGTTATAAAGACTGTCACAATTTGAAGATACATTTAAATCAGGCGGACAGGGAGGTTTATTATCAACAGGGATGCCACATTTTTCATAAGAATAATTAATTAATGGATCCACGATACCGGGACGGTTATAAGTACCGATACTTTTAATAAGGTAACAATAGGTTTTTCCATTTTCAAGTCCATAATCAATAAACAGAGAATCAGAAGTACTTCCCACCGAGTCAAAACTCATACCTGTATCATCCTGACGGTAAATTACATACTCCATGTTAACCCATGGCACATTTTTTATCAAGTGTAAGGAGAGTTTTTTGTCAGCCGGTTCAATATCCATACCGAGAGTTGATGCTTCGCCTGACCCTATAAGAAACCGGCTTCCTCCCTCATTATTATACAACTCTATTTTATACGAATAGTTTGCGCCTGCTGTATTAACAGGGTCATCCACGAATGTAGTATCATCCAGATCATCAGTATTTATTGTTCCTATCAATGAATAATTCTCGCCCCAAATTCCAGGTGACCTGAAAATATTGTACTCATATGGTCCATTTGCGGGTATAGTATCAAGGTTCTTTGGTTTGGCCCATGCAATATATACAGAACCATTGGTCTCGTCTGTTTCAGTAACACTTACATTAGTGATCAGGGGAGTTCCCTGGACAAGAACAGAACAATACTCTTCAGATGCAATACTTTCGGTTCCATCGGGAAATATCGCTACAATAATATAACAGTATTCGGTACCCTTCATCAATCCTATACCGTTGTTGTTGTCAAGAAACATAGTATCTTCCACAGATTCAGTTTCTCCAACAGCTTCATATCCAATACCCGGAGGTATTCCAATCTCACACGAATCAGGCGTAAATCCCGAAACCCCGTTTTTCCTGTAAACCCTGTAACCTGTAACATTTGTGCAACCACTTTTATTCCATAACAAACTGATTGAATTACTGGAAGGGTAAGCTGACAAACCATGTGGAGCAGGACCAATTACCCTTATTTCCATATTGTCAATATCCACCAGGCTTAACTGCCGGTCAGTATCTTCCGATTTAAAAACAACCTGGTATGTCCGTTCCCTGACATGATCACACGTGGTTTGCCATCTGAACCTCGACACACTTAAACCTGTGCCAGAGGATACATATAAAAACTCAGCCGGGCTTTCATCAATAATTAGTGGTCCGCCGCTGGCTATTTGAATAATACTGTCACCATCAATATCAGTGCTAATAAAATCAAATTCTACAACTGTTCCTGCTTCAACACATATATCAGCTAATTCCTGATTTTCGGGCGGAATATTTGTTGTTTTATACACTTCTACCTGGATATCACGTAAAATATTTCCTATTTTAATACCGTTTCTCCATTCTTCAATATTCATAGCAATATTGAATATGCCTGTATCAATCGGAGCATCCCATATATAATCCCCCGTTATCGGATTTACATATAAAGTATCACTTGCCGGGGGAAAAGTATAACCTTCTATCGGTTCTCCGTTCTCCTGCAGACATATTGCCTGACTGTATGAAATACTGTCACCATCGGGATCGTAAGCGGCAGGATTATGAATAAAAATTTTACCTATCGCTGCCTTGTCTATAGGCGGGTTTAACAAAACCGGTGTGTTATTATATCCAACCGAAGAATTAATCATCATTGTGGTCTTGAGGCAAAAAATCACAGTAACCGAACTGGGAATATTAAGTACCCCCCAATTCCTGTTTGGGTCCTGAACAATAATTTCATACACTCCCGGGCCCGGGAATGTATGTTCCTTAATGTACTTATTGCGTTTATAAAAATTAGGAAGTAATACCTCTTCAACCCTTGGCGCGATAGAAGTAGTATTATCCCCCCAGTCTACATCCAGTTCACTGCGATCGGCAGCACTAAGTGTATAGGTAAAAGTGGTAATGGTTATTTCAAAAGTCAAATCAGATATCTGCCTGTATGTAATCTCCCCTGCCCTGTTGTGAGTTGAAAAACCTTTAACAGAAACAATTAAGACTATAAGTAATATTGCTGCTATTCTCCTTAAATCTGTCATCTTCTGTATTCTATCTTAATAATACACCTGAATTTTATACAAACTCTATTGAACGAAGTTAATCATTTTCTAACTCAACTATTTCAATTGAAATTGAATTTTAACTTTTTTACTATTGAAAATAAATCCTTTTTCAAAATCATTATATTTGAATATCAATAAGTTACTTTGATCCCTGAATATATCCAACATTATAGCATTCTTTATCCCGACCTCCTCTACGTTACCCGATGTGGGATACTTGTAGTATAACCAAACGGAAATATCATCCATTTTTTTCTCTAAATAAACCGGCTCTTTCAGCTCTTCTCCATTTACTATAAAACTAAACGATTCTCTGAAATATCTGCTAAAATATTCACTGGCATTCTTAAGCTCATTCTCCTTTCCCAGGTTCAGATTCACACCGTATTTCCTCTCAATATTGGTTTCAAAATCATCAGTAAAAACCTTAAATGATACAAGAAAAATCTCCTCCTCCTTATTATACTCAATGCTTGTTACAGAAACATGAACGGGGTGAAAAGCCAGTAAAAAAAATAAAAGCAATTGACCTGTTGTTATCATTCCATTTTACGTTTTCATATTTTTATTTGAAAAATCAAAATAACAAACGATTAATTTATAACAAAAATCGTGCAAAGTACCGGAAAAACTTCTAATGAATCTCAGGCAAATCCTCTGATCGCAGGTTTTCCGCACTGGTAATCTCAATATATGAAGGACCCGGTCCGGGACCAAAGTTCCCTGCAAGAACAACAACCAGGTCTTTTTCAGTAATTATTCCGTTTCCGATCAGCAAATCCAGTGCATTGTAAATAAATAACTCATGTGAAGGATCTTTCATCTTCATATAGTGAGGCTCCACACCATATGATAAAGCAAGTTCACGCACTGTACGTTTCGAATAACACTGTGCAAACACTGTTTTTTCACCCCTGAAACCGGCAAGGTTCCTGATTGTATTCCCCTTTACAGTATCAGCGATAATGGCACCGGCATTGAGTCTGATGGAAGCTTTTACGGCTGACTTGGAAAGATATCCGGAAATTTCTGTGCTTAAAGGGATAGTTGGTGCTTCATAGAATTTCTCTTTATCCTGTTCCGCTTGAATAGCAACTTTGGTCATGGTTTCAACTGACCGGACAGGATATTTCCCATAAGCTGTTTCACCACTAAGCATTACAGCATCGGTTTGACCATAAATAGAATTGGCAATATCACTGATCTCAGCCCGTGTAGGTCTGGGATTATGTATCATAGAATGAAGTATTTGTGTTGCAATAATCACCGGTTTTCTTAATGCAATACATTTCCTGACAATCATATTTTGCACACCTGGTATCTTTTCATACGGAACTTCAATAGCAAGATCACCTCTTGCTACCATTATCCCATAAACATTTTCCAGAATCTCATCAATATTATCCACTCCATCCTGATTTTCAATCTTGGCAATGATTTTAATCGAACTTTTATGTTTATCAAGTATTTCTTGTATCTCCCTGACATCTTCTTTGCTCCTAACGAACGAATGTGCAATAAAATCCAGGTTATTTTCAATAGCAAAATGTACATACATCCTGTCCTTGTCACTAAGAGACGGCAGATTCATAGATACTTTCGGGACATTGACACTTTTCCGGCTTTGAATAACCCCACTGTTACAGACCTCGCATAATAAAGAATCCTTATTTTTCTTTACTACCTTTAACTCAATATCCCCATCATCAATAAGAACATTACTTCCCTCCGGAACGTCATCCACAAAACGGTTATATGAAACATACAAACATTCATTGTCAGATTCCATTGCAGGATTACCTTTTACATTAATTCTCTGACCCTGAGCCACTTTAATATCCAGTTCAGATTTGTTTGTTCGAACCTCCGGTCCTTTTGTGTCAAGCAGAATAGCAATCTTTTCAGATACTTCTCTTACATTACTGATCACCTTTATTGAATCGTCCGGTGACTGATGTGCAGTGTTGATCCTAACGACATTCATTCCCGCTTCATACAGTTTCTTTAGAAACTCAACATCACACTTCTTATCGGAAATAGTTGCAACAATTTTCGTCTTCTTAAGGTTCATAAGCTATATCTGTTATTATTATATTGACTATTTTTTTCTCCTAACAATCTCAATTAATCCTTCCAGACCTAACCTGTACGAATCAAGTCCGAACCCCATAATTGAACCGCTGCAAGCATGTGCAATAAAAGACATATGACGATACTCTTCACGTGCAAGGATATTTGTAAGATGTA
>Ga0307991_1000240_pt1 | contig 41066 bp, 33 predicted proteins | sample EllFjometagen131_FD_203146 | JGI IMG/M metagenome (GOLD analysis project Ga0307991, IMG submission 203146) | Marine microbial communities from Ellis Fjord, Antarctic Ocean - #131 | ecosystem: Environmental > Aquatic > Marine > Unclassified | place: Southern Ocean | collected 2014-10-08 | reverse complement strand
CTAATAGCTGCCACCTAAAAAAAGCGGCATAGTGGATGATACCGTAACGGTTTCCCCCCATCAGGGCACTCTAATCTTCTGAAATCAGTTTGAACTTACAAATCAGGTTAACGATCTGAACGTTGTCTGGATGAGCTTTGCTTTTAAATTATTCGTCGGTGTTGCATCATTTGGCAATTCTATTTAACAGTGCAAGCTGAAAACCAACATCCTGAATCTGTTTGACACAGATGACCCCATGCTGGTATAGATACAGAGTCACAAATAAAACACGAAATACTGTTATTGTCACAAAGACAAAAAGGGCTTCATGGGAAAAAAGTTCAACGGCGCAAAGAATTATCCATTTCATTAGTTCAATTCCCAGACGATTGGAAGGCGCTTTAAATCTTGCGCATCCTGCCACGTTAATGGAAGCACCCCTCAAATTTTACTGCACCTGTTTGCCACGGCTCCACTTGAGCCTTAAAGCCCGTGCAGAAATATCATTTGCCCGCGGATCTTGAGAGATCATTTCAGATACGCATACAATGCCTTAGGTTTCCGGCGTTGCGTCAACAGTGGTGGCTAAAAAGTCGTTTTCATCAAACTATCTGTTTAAAGCGACATTGATTGAGACCGATCAAGTTCGCGACTGTGTGGCCCACCAGGTTCACCATCTACAACAGATTGAATTATTTATATATTTTATTATTTCATCAGCATGCGAGGAGCTAAATAATGAGCACACGTGTAATGGTCGATATGTCAGTCACTTTGTTACATCACGGTCATATAAGACTTCTCAGGAAAGCAGCAAAATATGGGGAGGTAGTGGTTGGGCTTTCAACCGACGAAGACATAGAGAAATACAAAGGACACACACCTCTGCTGACATGGGAATTCAGAAAAGAGATACTGGAATCAATCAGATATGTGATAGCGGTTGTTGAGACGCCCTACTTTATCAACGATGCGGTCCTTGATGAGCATGGTGCCCAATTTCTAATACATGGGGACGATAATTTCAACACGGTTAGCAAGGATCGACTGATTGTATTTTCCAGGACCCCTGCGATCAGCAGCAGCATGCTTGCGGAGTATAATCGTCAATACAAGCTTATAAAACATCCCATAAATTCTGATGCGGTTGTTAAAATGCATTATGAAACACAAACCGCGAACAATCGCGATTCAAGGACAACACAACAAACAGGCAATTGATCCTGTGAGTTGCCACTTGAAATCCGACTCTACTACATATTGAGATGTTTCCTGGTACGGCATGCAACTTCAAATTATTCCTTACCCCGAGCTTAAAAAGGGAATTCTTATGCTTTCCTTCGGCCACAGAGGATAATTGTCATACCCCAGGATTGGTACGAGGCATCATTCTTGGTGCCATTTTATTATGTTTTTAATAAATTAAGGAAGAGTGATAAATGATAGATAGAAGCATGAGTACTGAAGATAACAAAAGGTTAGATAAATGGATTGAATCAGAAGAACCAATAGACCGACGTAATGCAATCAAGGCGTTAAAGGAGGTCAAACATATCCTGGATAGTTTCGGAGTGACATTTTTCCTTCGGCAGGGAACCTGTCTCGGAGCAATTAGAGATAACGATTTACTACCATGGGATGACGACATCGACGTGGGTTCGGTAATCGGATTTCACGGTGTAACCGAGAAGTCACTTGACCAGATTGTTGTAGCTTTCAGGAATCACGGTTTTCTCGCCAAAATAGATCATCTGAATGTAAGCCCATATATACCACTGGTTAAGTACTCAACAAGAATTGACTGGCTATGCTATAAGGTTGTTGATGATTATATAATCCAATTCCCCTTCCAGAAAACTCCCCTTAGGTTGTTTACGGAATTAAAGGAAATATCCTTTCTCAAAGAGACTTTCCTTGTGCCGAATCCACCTGAGGAATACCTGCGTCTAAAATATGGAAAAAATTGGAAGACTCCTAAAAAACATGGGGATTATGAAGAGGATGTGCTGAAACAAGTGGCAGGAATGCCGGCACCTAATAGCGCAGGTAAGCTCAGGCAGTTGATTGCCAGATACCTTCCATCACGACGTTCAAGTTTGATTAAGGTCCTTGACCAACAGGGAAATCCGATTTGTGGTGGAGAGGTTGTTCTTGTGGGGCTGGGTTGTTTCAAAACCAATAAACAGGGATGCGTACGCTTCTATGTACCTCGAGCAGATTACCATCCACTCACCATCAGGTTTGAAGACTATAAGGAAACCAACTATTTACAAGAGATAAAACCGGCCACAACATATATTTTTCAATCGAAAAAGGAATTACTTGCAACCGGTAATCCAGTACGAGACAGCGGCAGCATTTTGGTCGAACAGTCCCGTAACTAGTACGGCTGTCGGCAGGAAATAAACTTTTTTGAACTTTTTCGACCTGTGCGGGTGGAATTAAGCCGCCAGTTTAAAGTCTAAGTCCTTCGTTTCAAACCATTTGTCACTTTCTTTATTCCTTTTTAAGGCGGTGATTGTTGCCAAGCCTACAGGTAAGACCGTAAAACTGACGGCTGAAGGCAATATTTTGATCAAATATGCCATAAGGATTGTAAAAGAGCATGATAATGCCATTCGGGCATTATCAAAACCTGACCTGGAGGGTTTAATCCGGTTTGGTTCACCGGAACATTATACCATTGGCGTTCTGCCAAAGTTATTGGCTCGATTTACTTTAGCCTATCCGGATGTTGTGGTGGAAATGAGATGTGAAAATAGTGATAAAATTAAGGAAAATGTTGACAAGGGAGCGCTTGATGTCGGGATTTGTACCCAGATAAGTGATGGCGGGCAGGTTATCTCCCATGACCCGGTTGTATGGGTAGCTGATCCGGGGTTTATTATACAAAAACATAAAACTGTATCTATAGCTGTCTTTGAAGAGGATTGCATTTCCCGAACATGGGCAATAGAAGCATTGGAAAAATTCGGTTTAGACTATAGAATTGTCTATGTCAGCCGCAGTATATCGGGACTCATAGATGCTGTGAGAGCCGGGTTTGCGGTTGCTCCGATCATTCGTAGCAACGTTCCATCTGATTTGCAAATTGTTGGGATAAAAAATGGACTGCCTGTATTGCCGGTCTCAAATATTGTACTTCATAAAACGAAAAAAATGACATCCGAGATTATAGAATATTTTTCTGAACACATTATCAAATCCTTCGGAGAAAAAACATAATCTATCGATTCTGCGTCTCTCAAAACTCAAGACTCACCACTGATATCTTTCATGTATCGTTGGAAGTTATTAAAAAGGCATCTGTTTTTGCCTGATTCAGGATGCCCGAAACGGCATTTCAAATACCAGGAGTGTATCCGGCCCCTGTTGACGAAACATTCAGCATACGATTTTTCCCAGAACATGAGGGATAGTTGCGTTAAAAACAAATTTTCCCAAAAAAATTTCCGGCATGGATACACTCCTGAATATGGTGCAGGGTAGAACCCCATGGAACACAAATATTTTTTACTCGAGAAAAAAGGATTATAAATAGGATGAAATAAATAGAATTAGATCGTCTGACAGAAAACCAGGATGAATTCAACAATCAATACTGATAGTTTTAAACTATAACAGCTCGGGGACCGGATGTCAAGTCGCTAAAAAAATTATTCCAGCCGCCCCCTACCCTACCCATCTTACCCTCTCCAGATCACCGGCTCAGTACCGGCCAGCAGACGTCTGATATTATCACTGTGGCGATAATAGATAAAACCCGTCATGACGGCGGCACTAAAGGTCAGAACGGCTGAGCCGGAGGCCTCCCACACACTGAGGGGCAGAATGGCACTACCGGCCAGCGACCCGGCCGAGGCCCGGTTGGTAATGCAGATAACCAGAATAAAAATAAGTATGCTCACGATGCAGCCCATGGGCGAAAGAATCAAAAAACAGCCAGCACCGGTGGCGACACCTTTACCGCCATTTTTGAAGTTCAGATAGATCGGATAAAGATGCCCGGCAAATGCGGACAGGGCTGCAAGGGCCGTAAAAATTTCCCCTGATACCGAGTTGGCTACTGCCGGACCGGCCGCCAGATAAACAGACAGGGCACCTTTTGCCATGTCTCCCAAAAGGGTCAGGCCGCCGAGTCCGGATCCGGCTATCCGCCTTACATTGGTGGCACCTATATTCTTGCTGCCTGCCGTGGTAATATTTTTTGAAGCAAATGCCCGGGTCAAAATCAAACCCCAGGGAATGGAGCCAAGCAGGTAAGACAGGAAGATAATCCCTGCCATGGTCGGGATGGCCGGCATAAATTACAACTCCATTTCAATGCGGGGCGGTTCACGATTGGTCCAAACCGGGCAGTACATTGCATGAAAAACAATGGCAAAAATAGTCTTCAGAAGGATATCGGCAGTAGCCTGCCAGGGAGATGTTTCCAGCATGGTTACTAATTGTACTTCCTGTTTGAATTGCCGTTTGAGCCATATCAAATTCTGCAAAAATACAAAAATTCGGGCTTTGGTTTCAGGCGTCGTTTGGGGGACATTGACATCCTTTTCCCAATTGTTTCGATAGCGCACAAGAGCATCTACAGATAATTTGGCCAACTGCTGCCTGTTTTTTTTGCCTTTAAACAGGATTTGGGATGCAATTTGGCTGACAATCATTTCCCGTGTTTCGGCCTTTGACCGGTTAACCTCATGACAAAACATGCCGGCAATCTTGGCGGGAACGTTAAGGGACACCTGTTTGAGTTCAGAGGCATGTCCCCTGATATTTGCATAAAACTCGTCGGCAGCGCTGCGCCAGAACACCCAACTGCTGTTTTTAAATGAATCTACAAGGCCCTTGGTATCTTCCAGGGAATGATATCTTGCCCTGATAATTTCCGGCAGAAGGCGGCCGGTTTTTTCAAAAAGCATACCTCCTGTAACCGCATTAAAAATAGTCCCCAGGGCAGCATACCAGTCCTGGATTATCAGTACGCTGGCAAAATCACTGAAAATTTTCTTCAACACATGGTTTTCAAAAATATGGGAAGGGGTGGCGTAGGCGGCCGTGCCTGCCAGCATGGGCTGCCTGAGGTCATCCGGGCTGGAAAGATCGGAAGCAGTCTCCAAGTCAATAAGTCCCAGCGCATACTCAGAAGGCCTGGACAGAATGTGCAAATCGTTTTTCCGCTCTCCGACGATCAGAATATTGTCAGGTTTTAGATCTCTAATCACAACATCCTGTTTTTTAAGGCTATATAGCATATTCAGGATATTGCTGACAATGCCGATAAAACGGGGACGATTGGCGTCAAAATTCTTTTGCCTGATATATTCCGTCACGGTTTTTCTAAAATTATCGATGTCCGCTTTTTTGTCCCGAAATATTGTTTTCAGGTGCGTATTCCATACATTAACAAAATCGCCTGTCATACCGCTGTCGTGAGGCAGGCCCGGTTTCCCTGCAAGGTAACGGACAAACCCCTTTTCCATCTTTTGCGTTATTGAACCGGGCTGCTGGTTGAATTTCTTTTGCAATTGCTCACAGCCGGTAATATACGCATTGTAAATATCATTGATATTAAAAAATAAATTCTCGTTGGACTGCCCATAAGTGGCTGTAAAAAAATCAATATCCCACAATACTCGGGGATTGTTGATAATCTGATTTTGAACTTTGACGACAGTGGCATGCAGCGGTGCTATGAGATCACTGAAAAAAGGATACTCGGAAAGGTTCATGAAATAAACAAATGTAGGACCTATTCTTAAATATATCTGGGCCTCGGGATAATTCCGCAGCTCACTTATATATTTTTTTTCGAGATCTTCGGGAGCAAGCCCTTGTCTGTCACGAAAACGCGGAATTTTTTTTAAAATTGAAGAAATACCCGGAGAAACACATGTAATATCCGGTGCCAGCTTTTCAGTAATATGTCTTTCCGCATAGATACCGGAAAGATAACGATCAAACGTTTTGATGGGCTCGGGTGGAATTTTTACAACCAGCACATCATCATAAACCACCTTGTAGCACCGACTTTTACTTTGGGCATCCGCACCCAGCGGGCCGATGGTAATACGTCTTGCTTTCCAGTTGCCCCCCTGCCTTACACTTAATTCATAGGTATTGTCCACTCCGTTGTCGGAAGATTGCAGCAGCTTAAATTCGACAAGGCTCTTATCCTGACCGGCCACACCCAATTGAACCCGGTACAGATTTAAAAAAAAATGGATAATCCGTTCAATATCCGTCTGTTTTGATTTTTCAGGCATAATAGCCGTTTCTATAAGGAAGGTTGTTGATATCCATTGAACATCCTTTATTTACCGGTTCGTTTTTTTAAAAGCATCTGTTTTCCCCAATTTCAAATTTTACCGCCAAGATGCAAAACCAATAAAGTATTTTTGATTTTAATGAAGGATGCGACAATTGGTATTATATATTACCATACCGAATTCAGGGGGTGCAATACAAAAAATGCAAAAGAGTAAATGGAAAGTTTTTTAAAAATTCGATAATGGCTTATGAAATGATCTATAGCATGGAATAACAGGGCACAACGATATTGCCGGATCGCATTTTTAGCACCATTATTCCATTTTCCATACGGTTTTGATGTTGACCATGGACAACCTATCGAGTATACTAAAAATAATAATCTTAACCACTATGGAAACAAATAAATGAGGAAACGGAAATGCCATTTTTAACGCTTAATCTTAATGGCGAGGTCCTGGACGAGTATCCCCTTGAACAAAACAGGATTGTTAAAATCGGGCGTCTGGAAGGCAACGATATTATGATTGATGATTCCTCCGTATCCGGCAATCATGCTGAAATTAAATTTGAAAGCAGGCGTTTTTTTTTAACCGACCGGCAGAGTAAAAACGGCACTTTTGTAAATAAACAGCTTGTCATATCACGTGAGTTAAAGCATGGCGACCGCATAACCATTGGCGATCACACACTTATTTTCGCATACCGCAATAAAGAAAACCGCCCTGCCAACGATGAAGAAGAAACGCCGGACCTTGCAACCATGGCCATCGATACCAGCCAGCATCGGTCCAAACTGGCCCAGAGCATTTCAAAAATGGTTTCCAGTGATTCTGAAAACAAACTGCTTGGCAGACTCTCTTTTTTTTCCGGCAACCGCCCCGCCGCCAAACTGGATAAAGAAAAAATTACAATCGGGAAAAGTCCCTCCTCCGACATCATAATCAGGGGCTTTATGGTTGGCAATACAGCCGCCGTCATCAACAGACACGACGAACATTATACCGTAAGCTGCCTCGAAGGAAGGGCCAAACTCAAGGTCAACTACAAAACAGTTAAATCGATTATTCGTCTGAAAGAATTTGACGTCATTGAAATCGGATCTGTAAAAATGCAGTTTCATTATCAACCTAGGTAGTGTCTAAAGAATCTCATATTACACAAAACTTCATCCGGCAATGTTGATGTTACGTCCTGCAAATACGTTATCATTGACTTTTCGTTCAGGCACCATATAATCGCCTTGTCCGACAAGTAACTATAATTTTTCGCTAACGCTCACATCCAAAGCAGATAAAAAAACTAAAATCATGCATGCTTCTGAATCCAAATCCATTTGGGAATCGCGAAAAACCGTTGCCGGCACCAATTTAAAATTCAGGATGCGTCAAAAACCACTGCTTTTATCCATGGCCGGTGCTTTACTCCTCGCTTTGGCCCTTATGATTATCATCCAGTTTCCTGTATTGCCGGGTCTCAACGCCATTGATTATCTAACGGCACATTTAAGCTTAATCACTACGGGGCTTGGGGCATTATCAGGCTTATTGCTGTTGATGATATTAATCGTTGTCTGGTACCAATTTATAAGACCCGTCGAAAAACTGATCAACTATATCGTGATTCGCAGTCGGGGAGAAGCATCCGACCTTGATATGAAAATTCCGACAAATTGGAAACCATGGTTTAATATTGTCTCATGGGTTTTTGAAAAAACAGATAAAATGACCGTGGAGCTTCGGGCCAGCAGACAAAATTATGAAGAAAAAACCAATTTGCTTAAACGTTTTTCCTGGGTTTTTGAAAGAAACGAGGAATTAACGCGGGAAATTCAAGAAAAAAATGAACAATTGCAGGAGGAAGTGGCAAAACATAAAAAAACCGCGATAGAATTAAAAAACCACAGGGACCATCTGGACGACATGGTAAAAGAGCGGACCCATGAGCTTTCACAGGCCAATCGCAAGCTTGAGCAAGCCATTGACAAGGCCAATAAAATGGCCAAGCAGGCAGATAAAGCAAACATGGCCAAGAGTGAATTCCTGGCCAATATGAGTCATGAAATCCGTACGCCGCTGAATGCGGTTATCGGATTTTCAGACATAATGACGGATACAAAACTGGATGAAAACCAGCGTGATCTTTTAAGCACCATCCTAAAAAGCGGCAAGGCCCTACTGGCTCTTGTCAATGCGATTCTTGATTTTTCCAAAATAGAAGCCGGAGAATTATATTTCGAAAATATCGATTTTGATCAGGAGCTTATCGCGTATGACGTCTGTGAACTCACCTTACTAAAACTCAAGAACAGACCCGTTGATGTGCCATGTCATATCGGAGACAACGTGCCCTCCTTTGTGAATGGCGACCCGGTCAGGTTCAAACAGGTACTGACCAATTTGATGGATAATGCGGCCAAGTTTACCCAGAACGGCACCATAGAACTATTTATCGATGTTGAGGATGAAACTTCGACCCGGATAAAAACACACTCGATTATCCGGGATACGGGGATCGGTATTCCGGCGGACAAGCTGGCAGCGATTTTTTCACCTTTTCAGCAAGTGGATGGATCAACAACCCGAGATTACGGGGGGACCGGCCTGGGTCTGTCAATCTGCAAGCAGATCGCCAATCTCATGTTGGGCGATGTGTGGGTTGAAAGTTTGGTGGACCAGGGAAGCACCTTTCATTTTACGGCCTGGTTCAATAAAACAGAACAGCCCGAGGTCAAACGCAAACTGCCGGTATCCCTGCCCGGCAAGAGAGTCCTGGCTGTCAACGGAAACCAAATCAACCTGGATATATTAATTGAGAGCCTACGTTCAGCCGATGTTGAAGCTTTGGGCTTGAACGCCGGAGAGGATGTATTACCAGTGCTCCAAAAGGAAACAGCCGGGGGCCGACGGTTTGATATCTGTATCATCGATATCCAACTGCCCGGAATTTCAGGATACGAAGTGGCCCGGCAGATTCGTACCCATACGAAACGATGCCCGGTTCTACTGGCAATGAGTCTGCCACTGGAACGGAATGCCCGCAAATGTGAAGAAGCAGGATTTGATGGGTTTTTAAAAAAACCGGTTAGAAAAGAAAAACTCCTCATCATTCTGGAACAACTGATAGGCAAAAAGTCGGAAAATAAAAACAAGAAAATTATTACGGAATATACCGTGAGAGAGGAGATCAAAGGCAATGTCCGTATTCTCGTCGCAGAGGACAATATAGTAAATCAAAAACTTGTTAAGATGATGCTTAACAAGGCGGGATATCAAGTCCTAGTGGCGGACAACGGCAGAATTGCGATGGAAAAGTATACCCAGTCACCAGATAATTTTGACCTTATTTTTATGGATATACAGATGCCGGAGATGGATGGATTTGAAGCCACCCGGGCCATCCGGAACTGGGAACAAAAAAGTACAATAAAAAAAAACAGTAAGACGGCTAAGACACCAGAGGCCTCGGTGCCGATCGTAGCCATGACTGCGCATGCCCTGAAAGGCTACCGTGAAAAATGTCTCAAGGCAGGAATGGACGATTATATTACAAAACCGATTAACAGAAAACTGGCCTTTGAAATTATTGAAAATCTGGTCTTAAAAAAAGGCCGCGACTTTCAGGTGTTGGCCCCTGCCGGCAGTCCGCCGGCGGATGACTAGCGAATTGGCATAAAAATCATAAATTCTATAATTTAACTACCCGGAAAACGTGACATACCTTCAAATATCATTGACAGTTTTCAGTTTTTATGTGTTAGTAATTTTTTGCAAAACAGGTGCAGATGCTAAATTAGAAGGGAAACACACTTTATCATGAAAGTATCCGAAATAAAGGACATTTTAAAAGCGACTGTTGTAGCAGGCGAAAACGACCTTGACCGAATCATTGCGGCCGCTGGCGGCGCGGATTTGATGGAGGATATCCTTACCGCCGTGGCAAAAGGGTCAGTGCTTTTAACGGGTTTGACGGATGAAAAAGTCCTTCGAACAGCGGAAATTTCCGGTGTCGGCACCATTGTTCTCGTCAGAGGTAAAAAACCGGACAAACGCTTTATTGAGTTGGCAAAAGCATGTAAAATCCCACTTTTGCTGACCAATTATTCACTTTTTGTGGCCAGCGGGCGGCTTTATATGAGTGGTTTAAGAGGGCTTGACGGGTCCTGGTAGAACCATCCGGTTGCTTGTTTTTTTCTATCAACCCGTATTTTTGACGTACCTGATGACAGGTTGGAAAAATAGTTTAAAAAATCGAATTCGATGGCTGAAGCAAAAAAAATATGGCCGTTCTCAGTTGACAGTTCTCAGTTGAAAAAACAGAGAATAAAAATCAAGGTCTAAAACATTGCAATCGTTGGGCCCTGATCACAGTTTATTGACAAACCGTGAACTGTGAACCGACAACCGGAAACGGTTACCAAAACAGGAGACAGGAGTCGGTTAATGATACAGGCGTTTTGTATAATGGGAGGATTAGGAGTTGTTATCGGCATTGTGCTGGCCGCGGCATCCAAAATTTTCTATGTCTATGTTGATCCTAAAATACTTGCAGTAGAAGATGCCTTGCCCGGCGCCAACTGCGGCGGATGCGGTCTGCCCGGATGCAGCGCAAATGCCGAGGCGATTGTCGCCGGAAAAGCTGCACCGAATTCATGCGTTGTCGCCGGCCCTGATGTGGCCGTTGCAATCGCCGGTATTTTAGGCGTCTCGGTTGAAGCCAAAGAGCCTGATATCGCCAGGCCGGGATGTACCTACGGTGTCAAAGATGCGGATCTTAAATACATATATGACGGGCTGAACGACTGCCGGGCCGCGGCTATGCTGGGCGGCGGTATGAAAGTTTGCTCCATCGGTTGTCTCGGGCTTGGGACCTGCGCTGCGGCCTGTCCATTTGACGCCATCACCATGGGCCCCAATGGATTGCCGGTAGTTGATGAAGAAAAATGCACCGGATGCGGGGCCTGTGAGCGGGTCTGTCCGAAAAACATTATCAGCCTTTCGTCGGTCACCAGAAGAATTCTAAGGGAATATACCCTGGAAGACTGCACAACACCCTGCCAGCGTGCCTGCCCAGCCGGCATTAATATCAAGGAGTATATCCGTCAGATTACCCTGGGTGATTACGAAAAGAGCATTCGGGTAATCAAGGAACGGTTGCCTTTTCCCGGTGTCATCGGTCGTATTTGCCCCAGGCCCTGTGAAGGCGAGTGTCGCCGGCAATATGTTGATGAACCGGTCGCCATAGATGCCTTGAAACGTTTTGTCGCGGATTATGAAAGAGAGAACAATGCCCGGGTGCAGCCGTTTAAAGCCCCTGGGACCGGTCGCCGTGTCGCCGTTATCGGTGGTGGCGTCCAAGGATTGTCCACTGCTTTTTTTACCGCTCGCCTGGGACATTCGGTTACTGTTTTTGAAGCCACTGAAAAGCTGGGCGGACTTTTAAAAAATGCCATTGCTGCAGAACGCCTGCCCATGGAAGTCCTGAACTGGGACATCGAAGGTATTCTTGATATGGGAGTTGATGCCCAAACCCAAAAAATAATGGGCCGGGATATGACAGTGGATTCACTGCTGGCGGATGGTTTTGAAGCGGTCTTCACAGCATCCGGTGGTTGGGACAGCCGCATGATGCGCAAGACTGGACCCATCGCGGAACAACCGTTGCCCGATGCCTGTCTACTGCTTGATATTTTGAATTCAGGCCGCAATGGACATCTAAAAATTAAATGCAAACCAAATGTTGTTATCGAAGGCGGTGGACGGCTGGCCTTTGATGCCGCCAGAATATGTCTGAATTCGGGCGCCGATAATCTGACCATCGCCTTCAGAGAAAAACGCGATCAGATGCCGCTTGACGACAATGACATCAAGACCCTTGAAACAGAGGGAATCAAAATTATATTCAACGTTGGTATTAACCGCCTGATGGGTGAGGGAAGCCATCTGACGGAATTGGAATACATGGAAATTGATACGGGTTCCAGACGAATAATTCCGGCACAGACGCTGATAGTTTCCGTCGGACGTTTTCCCGAACTTGTTTTTATGCAGCGCAAAGAAAAACAGCCCGCCGAATCTGATGCGGATATGGACAGGATATTGCGCTGGGAAGCTGTCGAGCCTTATAAAAAATTACCGCAAACAAACCAGACCGGTTTGTTTGCCGGAGGAGATGCCGTGACCGATTACGGGGCCGCGGTTAAAGCGATCGGGGCCGGCCGCAGAGGGGCAGCCTCCATTCATGCGCTGATGTACGGCATTTCCCTGTATCTGCCTGAGAATACGGTTAACCCCCAATCGGTGATTCAAAACATCGACCATGTTGAGGGTGTTGCACCGCTGGCACGCCGGATCATGCCCCTTGCCACTGCCGTCGAACTGGCAACCGGCAGTGAACTGGAAAAAGGGTTCACTGAAGAAATGGCCAGAAGTGAAGCGGATCGCTGCCTGCAATGCGGTCTTATCTGCTATAAAAAATCGCAGATAAAAAAAACAGCCTGACAAGAGCGGGTCTGCCTGAAGGTATGATACCCCATACCCTGGCGGACAAAAAATCAAAGATTTTGACACAACATGAGGGTAGTGCGTTTTGAATCGTCTGTGGTGAGGGAAGCCTACCCGGCGACTTATTTCTTACTACTCAAAATTCATTACTTTTTTGTAAAATACAGGTACTATTGTGGCAACAGAACAAGGATTTGTAACTCATATCGGACAGGCCGGTAACACTGCCTGGGTAAAAACAGTTAGAAGCAGCACCTGCGAAGGATGTGCATCCAAGGATTCATGTGAATCCGCAGGCAATGATATGAAGGTGAAAGCCATCAACCTGGCCGGTGCCAAGGTGGGAGACCGGATTGTGTTGAATTTCCAGACAGGGGCTTTATTAAGGGCTATTTTTTTATTGTATATATTTCCGATTATATGTATGATTATCGGTGCCGTTACCGGACAAAAAATCGCTCTCATGCTGGGCTATGATCCATCTGCTCTGTCGGTATTGGCCGGCTTTTTATTTTTTACCATTGCCGTACTGGTCATAAAAACAAGATCCGATGCCATGGCCCGGCAACAAAAATATCAGCCTAAAATAATACGAATACTGTAAGGGTCACGGGAAACAAAAAGTGTCCCGACAGTGCGCTTGGACTTGGAAAAAAATAAAAATATTCAATGCGTTATATAGCGGAAACCGGCAAATAAAGCGTACCAGATCAATAATCGATAATTAAACAAGCATTTGACAGAATACAATGACTCAAAAAATATATATCAACGGGAATAGCACCGTAGTCGTAATCTGCCCGCAATGCCATAAAAATAAAATATTAGATATATCGGAGTATAAAAAAGTAGATAAAATTATCGTGATTGAATGCCGATGTGAATGCGGGCATCACTACGCGGTGATGCTGGAAAGAAGAAAATTCTACCGCAAGGGCACAGACCTTCCCGGAGCGTATATTTATAAGAAAACCGACTTGCCCGGCACCTATACCCGGGAAGGTAAAGATGATCGGGGCCTTATGACGGTAACCAACATCTCACGCAGCGGATTAAAAATACGTGTAAATGTAGCACGGAATTTTCAACCCGGCGATCGCTTACGAGTGGAATTCAATCTGGATGACCGGGGCAGATCGCCGATAAAAAAATTCGTGATTGTACGAAATATACACAAAAGGTTTATCGGTGTGGAATTTGACACCATCGAACGTTTTGACAAGCTTGGTGCTTACTTGCTTAAATAATATTGGAATAAAGCCCTGCCGCGTCAATTAATCCGACAAACGGTAACAGGCTGACCAAAGCCCTGCACAAACCATTCATAGCTCTCATCCTTTATTTCTTTAATGGTCACCTTAGGAGTAAAAATGGCCTATTGCAAAATTTGCGATCGGGAACACAATGTCGGATTTATTGCCACACGTTTGTCAGGTACCGACGGTGTTTCCTTGGAAACGGCAAAATGGGAAACTATTTTTACCAAAATGGGGTTTACCTGCTTTTATTTTGCAGGGGAATGTGACCGCGCACCTGAGCATTCCTATGTCACTCCAAAGGCCCATTTCAAGGATCCTGAGATCCGAAAAATATATCGGTCCACCTTTGGCGTTCAGGCTCGTAAACGAGCCGTTACCCAAAAAATTTATGCGGTCAAGACAAAACTGAAAGACCAGTTGTATGCATTTATTAAAAAATTCAAAATCGATATGCTGGTTGCCGAAAATTCTTTGACGATCCCGCTGAACCTCCCTCTTGGAATAGCCCTGACGGAAGTTATCGCAGAAACGCAGATCAATACCATCGCACACCACCATGACTTTTTCTGGGAACGCCAGCATTTTATGACAAACGGCGTCTGGGAATACCTGAATATGGCATTCCCCCCGCATCTGCCAGCCATGGACCATGTGGTCATTAACAGTTCGGCGAACAACCAGCTCAGCCTTAGAACCGGCATATCGGCCACCACCATCCCCAATGTCATGGATTTTGACAATCCGCCGGCCCCCGTGGATGCTTATGCGGCGGATGTTCGCCAGGCCCTGGGCATCGAAGATGACGAGCTTCTTATCCTGCAACCCACCCGAATAGTGAAACGCAAAGGGATTGAACATGCCATTGAATTTGTCAGCCGGCTTAAAAGAAAAGCCAAACTTGTTATTTCCCACGCTTCGGGAGACGAGGGGTATGGATATGAACAGCGGGTGCGTCAATACTCAAAAACGCTGAAGGTCAAGACAATATTTGTATCTGATATCATCAATGAAAAACGATCCCGGACTCAGGACGGACGAAAAATTTACACCCTCGATGATATTTATCCCCACGCCGATCTGGTGACCTATCCTTCAAATTTTGAAGGATTTGGCAATGCCTTTCTGGAAGCCATCTTTTTTAAAAAACCAATTCTGGTCAACACCTACTCAATCTATTCAATCGATATCAAGCCCAAAGGGTTTAAGGTCATCGAAATTGACGGGTATGTTACAAGAGGCGCTGTAAAAAAGGCCAGGGCCATACTGGACGACCGACAACGATATAAAGAAATAGTGGAATATAACTTTCAAAAAGCCCAAAAATGTTATTCATATACCATCCTGGAACGCAAGCTCAGCAACCTGATATCCAATCGCATGGAGTGCCGAACCTGCAATCCGTAAAGACCCTTGGGCCTTTGGTGAATCATTGCCAACCTGTTGCTGTCTTCTTATTGTGCGCAACCCTGTCACGCTACCGAGAAAACCCGTCCATACCTAATTAAGATAACATTTTTTCTTCTACCCTTCTGAAATTCATCTGCTTCAGGCTTTGACCTTGAACAAAAATCCGCATTCCCAGATGCACATTTCTTAATGCTGTTTATAAATTATAAGAAACTAGCTTGACTAAATTAATAAAATGAATTAGATAGAACGGTAAGATATGAACTATATTCAGTTTTTAATAGCGACCGGAATCACCGTTGCAATCCGGTTAAATCGGCAGAGGTCTTAAATGGAACTGAAAGAAAAAATAGACGGCGGGAAGTTTTCAATCCTGGCTGAAATAGAGCCCCCAAAGGGATCCGATACAACCACTATGGTAAAAAATGCACTGCGGGTCAAGGGGGTGGTGGACGCATTTATCGTACCGGAAATGAGCAATGCCGTTATGCGGATGAGTTCGTTGGGAGGGGCTCTGATATTGCAGAAGCACGGTATGGAGACGGTGCTGCAGATTTGCTGCCGGGATCGTAACCGGCTGGCCCTGCAGGCAGATATCCTGGCGGCCAATGGTTGCGGTATCACCAATATAATGGCCGTTACCGGTGAGGATACGGGTTTCGGAGATCATCACCAGGCTCGGAATGTATACGATATAAAACAGATAGAGCTTTTGCAGACGATTCAAAAACTGCAGGGTGGAAAGGATATGGCCGGGATTGAACTTGCAGGATCTCCAAAATTTCTGGTCGGTTCGGTGGCAAATGCCGGGGCAAGCGGCAAAGACCTTGATCGTGAGATGGTGGAAATGGACGCCAAAATAATGACCGGTTGCAAATTTTTCATTCTTCCGCCCGTCTTTGACCTGATGGCGGTAAAACCGTTTTTAGACCGCGCACAAGAACGCCATACCCGAATCATTCCCACCATACTTTTACTAAAATCCCTAGGAATGGCGCGTTACATTGCGCGCAATATGGATAATGTTCATATTCCGGATGAAATTGTCAGACGTATTCAAAAAGCACCGGACAAGGCTCGTGCATGTATACACCTGGCCGCGGAAATGGTAACTGCGGTAAAAAATGCCGGGTTTCCAGGTGTAAATCTTGTAACCATCGGCTGGGAAAAAAAGATTCCGGAAATCTTAGGCGGCATGGGAGTATAAAAGCGATGAGAAAGGAAATACGGCAAAAAAATGGATCGGTACTGGTCGTTGGCGGCGGCATCACCGGCATGCAGTCTGCCCTGGATCTGGCAGATTCCGGATATTATGTTTATCTGGTTGAGTCAACCCCGGCCATTGGAGGGGCCATGGCCCAACTGGACAAAACGTTTCCCACCAATGACTGCTCCATGTAATCATCTCCCCCAAACTGGTCGAGGTCGGCCGGCACATGAACATCGCGCTGTTAACGCTTTCCGAAATCACTAAAATCAGTGGTGAAGCAGGCAATTTTACGGTCAGCATTACAAAATACCCCCGCTATGTGGACATGGAAAAATGTATTGCCTGCGGGCTGTGTGCGGAAAAATGCCCTGCCAAAACAAGCGATACGTTTAATGAAGGGCTGAACAAACGCAAGGCGATCTATATACCCTACCCCCAGGCGGTACCCTTAAAATATGTTATCGAAGCGGATCGATGCATCTATTTTAAGAGAAAAGGCCGCTGCAGGGCCTGCGAAAAATTTTGTCCCACCGGGGCCATTAATTTTGAAGACCGAAAAGAAAATATCAGCCTCAATGTGGGTTCCGTTATTTTGACGGCCGGGTATAAACCGTTTAACCCTGACCACCTGGACAATTATCAGCACAACCGGCTGCCGAATGTGGTTACCAGCATGGAATTTGAACGGATACTGGCTGCCGGCGGTCCCACCGGCGGTCATGTGCAGCGCCCCTCGGACGGGAATACAGCTTATAAGATTGCCTGGCTGCAGTGTGTGGGTTCCCGGGATATTAACCGTTGTGATAATGCATATTGTTCTTCCGTGTGCTGCATGTATGCCATAAAAGAAGCCGGAATAGCCGGCGAACATGTCGGGGATCAATACCAGGGTACGGTTTTTCATATGGATATCCGTACTTTTGGCAAAGATTTTGAAAAATATTATAATCGGGCCAAAGACAAGGGCGTGCGCTTTATTCGCTCCAGGGTTCATTCCATTACGGAAAAAAACCGAGACGGAACCTTGACGTTAACCTATGTCACCGAAGCAGGCAAAAATATCAGTAAAGATTTTGACATGGCTGTTCTGTCTGTGGGCATGGAACCCAATGACTCCGCAGTGGCGGCAGCCCAAAAAATAGGCCTTGAGCTGACCCCGTTTAATTTTGTAAAAACCGATGATCTTGACCCTGTGGCAACAACACGGCCTGGAATTTTTGTGGCCGGTGTGCTACAGGGCTGCAAGGATATCCCCTCGTCGATAATGGAGGCAAGTGCGGCAGCCTGCAGGGCCTCAATCAATCTTGCCGAAACACGGGGAAGCATGGTCAGGGCAAAAGAATTCCCCGACGAGATTGAATCGAATTCTCAAAAACCGCGCATTGGTGTGTTTGTGTGCAACTGCGGGGTAAATATCGGAGGATTTGCAGACGTTCCGGCCATAGCCGAGTACGCAAAAGGGCTTTCCGGTGTAGCCTATGTGGAAGAAAATCTGTTTACCTGCGCCCAGGACACCCAGGATAAATTGGTCAAAGTGATAAGAGAAAAAAACCTGAACCGGATTGTGGTGGCGGCGTGTACACCGAGAACCCACGAGCCACTGTTTCAGGAGACCATTCGCAATGCCGGTTTGAATCCGTATCTGTTTGAGATGGCAAACATCAGAAACCAGTGCACCTGGTGCCATTCGGAAGACCGGGACAAGGCCACTGAAAAAGCAAAGGACCTGGTGCGTATGGCCATTTCCCGGGCCGCCTTGCTGGAACCGATTCCCGAGCTTTCGGTTTCAGTGGAAAAATCGGCCCTGGTGATCGGCGGCGGGGTTGCCGGTATGACCGCCGCCTTGAGCCTGGCGGATCAGGGATTCCCCGCTGTTATTGTTGAACGTTCCAAAACCCTGGGCGGAAATGCCCTGGACCTGGTAAAAACCTGGCGAGGAACGGATGTAAAACGGTTTGTCTCAGGACTGATCTCCCGGGTAAAGACGCATCCGGATATCAGCGTACTGCTCAATTCCGGCATAACCGGTGCTTCCGGTTTTATCGGCAATTTTGAAACCCTTGTCACAACAGGAGACCTGCCCCAAACCATAAACCACGGGGTCACCATCATCGCCAGTGGCGGTCGTGCCACGGACACGGATGAATATCTTTACGGACAAAACAACCGGGTCACCCGCTGGCATGATTTGGAGCAGGCTCCCGACCGGCTGAAAGATGCAGACAGTATTGTTTTTATCCAATGTGTCGGATCAAGGGACGATCACCGGCCCTATTGCTCGAATATCTGCTGTACGGCTTCCATCTCCCAGGCGATCGCGATTAAAACCGACAAACCCCATGCGGATGTATTTGTTTTGTACCGTGACATCCGTACCCCCGGAGAAAAAGAACTATTGTATAAAAAGGCCCGTGAAATGGGCGTAATTTTCATTCGCTATGATCTTGAAAACAAGCCTGTAGTGAGCGAGACGGACATCGGGTTAATCGTAGAAGTATGGGAGCCGACAATAGGACAAACAGTACGGATCAGAGCGGATTTTGTCAACCTGGCAACAGCCATCGAACCTGATGATCCCGAAGAGATCGCACATCTTTACAAAATTCCTTTGAACACCGAAAAATTTTTCATGGAGGCCCACGCCAAACTGCGTCCGGTGGATTTCGCCACAGACGGCCTGTTTGTCTGCGGCCTGGCCCATTATCCCAAATCCATTGATGAAAGTATTTCCCAGGCCCTGGCTGCGGCCGGAAGGGCCGCAACCGTACTGGCGCGCAGTTCCATCGCCGTATCGCCGCTTGTATCACGGGTGGATCGGGAACTGTGCATCGGTTGCGGATTGTGCAGTGAGGTTTGTTCGTTCGGCGCCATTGAGATGGAGCCGGTGGCGGGCAAGGGCTATCGGGCTTTGAATATTGAAGCATCCTGCAAGGGGTGCGGCCTGTGTGCGGCATCATGCCCGCAGCATGCCATTGATATGCTTCATTTCAGAGATTGCCAGATTGATGCGGCAATCGAGGCGGTCATTTGATTGATATTTTTGGGACACGACATCAACCGACAACGAGGTAAACAGATGGTAGAATTTGAACCCAAGATCGTAGCCTTTCTCTGTAACTGGTGTGCCTATGCCGGGGCCGACCTGGCAGGGGTTTCACGGTTACAGTACCCATCCAATCTCAGAACGGTACGCGTGATGTGCTCGGGCCGGGTTGATCCGGTATTTATCCTCAAGGCCTTAAAACAGGGATGCGACGGCATCTTGGTGTCGGGGTGACACATCGGTGACTGCCATTACCTGGATGGTAATATTCAAGCTGAAAAAAAAATCACCATGACGCAAAAATTACTGGATCTTTGCGGCCTCGGCAAAGACCGACTGCACCTTTACTGGGTATCTTCGGCCGAGGCCCAGCGGTTTGCAGACATAGCTACCCAGGTCACCGAATCTGTCAGAGCCATGGGCAAATTTGATCCATCCGAATTTGATCTGGAACTGGAAGCCGCCATGCAGACCCTTGACGGGGAAACCCTGCGGTGGATAGTGGGCAAACAGGTCAAGCTGACCCGGACAGGGGATGTATATGGCCGGAAATGGGTACCGGAGAAGCTTGAATCCATACTCGATGCGGTTCTGGAAAAAGAGTATTACAAAAATTTGATCTGCGGGGCGATCAAACAGGGGCATGTTTCCGTTCGCGAAATCAGCTCCCGGATTGGAGTGGATCTTCAAAAAATTTCCTATCTGCTGACGGACATGGAAAAAACCGGCATGGTGGTGTTCAAGGAGATGGTCGATAGAAAACCCGTATTTGCAGTGCTTTAATTTGATAAGGAGAGACAATGGGATCAGACAATCCTGAAAAAAGCGGTTCCGTCATGGTGATCGGTGCCGGAATCGCCGGTATGCAGGCAGCTCTGGATCTGGCCAATTCGGATTATTATGTGCACCTGGTGGAAAAATCGCCCACCATCGGCGGCATGATGGCGCGTCTGGACAAAACGTTTCCCACAAATGACTGTGCCATGTGAGTGATTTCGCCAAAACTGGTCGAGGTCGGCCGGCATCTGAACATCAACCTGATTACAAGCAGTGAAATCAAAAAAGTAACCGGGCAGCCCGGGAATTTAACGGTCACCCTTGCCAACCATCCGCGCTTCATCGACCCGGTCAAATGCACGGGATGCGGAGAATGCGCCGGGCACTGTCCAGTATCTGCGATCAACACCTACAACAAGGGCCTGGATCAGCGCCGGGCCGCCTATATCGAATATGCCCAGGCAGTGCCCCTGGCATTTGCCATTGACATGGAGACCTGTATCGGGTGCGGGTTGTGTGAAAGCATGTGCCTGGCCGACGCGATCAGCTATGGGGACAGGGAAAAAGAGCGCGACTTGACCGTCGGTTCGATAATCCTTTCTACCGGCAGCCAGGGGTTTGACCCTTCAGGCCTGGATTATCTGGGGTACGATAAATTTACCAACGTTGTGACAAGTGAAGAGTTCGAGCGAATTTTAAGTGCATCGGGGCCCTATTTCGGGCATCTGATGCGTCCTTTAGATCGCGAAGAACCCAAACGGATTGCATGGCTGCAATGTGTTGGATCCCGTGACAGCAACCGCTGCGGCAACAGCTACTGCTCTTCGGTATGCTGCATGTATGCGATCAAGGAGGCCATGATTGCCAAAGAGCATGTCCATGGTGACCTGGACTGCGTGGTATTCAATATGGACATGCGCACCTTTGGGAAAGATTACGAAAAATACTATGACCGGGCCAGAAATGAAGCCGGTGTCAATTTTGTCAAGGCCCGAATTCACTCGGTGGATGAGGTGTCTGAAACCGGAGATCTGTCAATACGGTATGTAGATGAAAGCGGGGATATCAGACAAGAAATATTCAGCATGCTGGTCCTTTCGGTGGGGCTGGAAATTCCGCAAAGCTCAGTGGATCTGGCCGAGCGGCTGGGGATTGAACTCAACGGGCATCATTTTATACAGACCGATCCCTTTACCCCGGTGGCCACTTCCTCTCCGGGCATCTATACCTGTGGGGTTTTTCAGGGCCCCAAAGACATTCCCGGATCCATCACCGAGGCCAGTGCCGCTGCTGCGGCTGCCACCGCAAATCTTGCCGAAGCACGGGGAAGCGACACGGTTACAATAGAAATTCCCGAAGAAATTGATGTATTGGGTCAAACACCTCGAATTGGCGTATTTGTCTGCAACTGCGGGATCAATATCGGCGGTATCGTCGATGTCAATGCCGTACAGGAACATGCGGCCACGCTTGCCCATGTGGTATTTACCGATCAAAATCTTTTCACCTGCAGCCAGGACACCCAGGATACGATAAAAGAAAAAATAAAAGAGCATCGTCTGAACCGCGTCGTAGTGGCTTCCTGCAGCCCCAAAACCCACGAGCAGATGTTCATGGAAACGCTGGAGGCCTGCGGTCTGAACAAATACCTGTTTGAGATGGCCAATATCCGCAACCAGAATTCGTGGATTCATTCAAAAATGCCGGCCGCCGCCACTGAAAAAGCCAAAAAACTGGTTCAGATGGCTGTGGCCCGGTCCGCTACACTCTATCCCCTGCATGAAAAAAGGATCCCCGTCATCCAGAAGGCCGTGGTGATCGGCGGCGGCATCGCCGGAATGAACGCGGCACTGAGTCTGGCGGATCAGAAATTTGAAATCGTGATAGTGGAAAAAGAAGCCCGACTGGGCGGTTTTGCCAATCGTCTTTTCCACACCATCGAAGGTGCCGATGTACAGGCCTATGTGGCCGACCTGGCTGCCAGAGTAAAAGATCACCCCGGCATACAGGTGCTGACCAACAGTCTCATCGTGGGATTTTCCGGTTTCAAGGGCAATTTTACAACGGAAATTCTGGTGGGCCCGGGCATGTATGAACGCAAAATCGAACATGGTGCCATTATTCTGGCCACGGGCGCCGGCGAATACCAGCCCAAAGAGTTTTGCTACGGCCAGGACGCACGGGTGGTGACCCAGGTTGAACTGTCTGAAAAACTGGCACAGCAGGGCGCCGACGGATTGGAACAGGTGGTGATGATCCAATGCGTGGGATCCAGAAACAAAGAAAACCCCAACTGTTCCCGCATTTGCTGCCAGAGTGCGGTCAAAAACGCCCTTGCGATCAAGAAAAAAAATCCTGATGCGCAAATATATATCCTGTACCGTGATATCCGGACCTACGGGCTGCTGGAAGAATACTATACCGAGGCCCGGCGCCAGGGAGTGCTGTTTTTTCGTTACGATGCCGAAGATCCGCCTCAGGTCGAATCGGCTAAAGCGGGAATGCAGGTCACTTTTTCCGATCATATCCTGGGGCGAAAACTGCGCGTACAGGCTGACCTTCTGGCCTTGAGCGCCGGAATGCAAGCGGAAGATACCGAAGAGCTGGCGTCTATATTAAAGCTGGCCCGCAATCCAGAAGGCTATTTCATGGAAGCCCACGTCAAACTCCGGCCGGTGGACATGGCCACCGAAGGGGTGTTTGTATGCGGCACGGCCCACGGCCCCAAACTCATTTCCGAAACCATTGCCCAGGCCCAGGCAGCGGCATCAAGAGCCACCACCTTTTTGTCGAGCCCGTATCTGACCCTGTCGGCGGTAACGGCCCGGGTGGATACCGACCGTTGCGCGGCCTGCCTGGTGTGCGTGCGCTCATGCGCCTATGATGTGCCGCGCATCAATGCAGATGGTGTCAGCGAGATTGACGAGGCCCTGTGTCACGGCTGCGGTGCCTGTGTTGCAGAGTGCCCGGCCAAGGCCATTGAACTGAACTGGTATGAAGACAATCAAATCTTAAGCAAGGTGGATGCCTTGCTGGAGGGGGTTTTATGAGCAGTCCGTTCGAACCGGTGATCATTGCATTCTGCTGTGATTTCTGAGGGTATACCGCTGCGGACCTGGCAGGTTCCATGCGATTACAATACCCGGCCAGTGTTAAAATTATCCGGGTGCCCTGTACGGGCAAGGTGGATATCATCCATATCCTGCATTCTTTTGAAAAAGGTGCCGATGGCGTCTATGTGGTGGGGTGTATGGAAGGAGACTGTCATTACAATACCGGCAACTTTCGCGCACGCAAGCATGTTGAGCAGGCCCGGAAAATTCTCGATACCATCGGGATCAATGGACAGCGGGTTGAAATGTTCAACCTGTCATCCGGTGAAGGGCCTACCTTTGCCCGTTATGCTGTGGAGATGACCGCAAGGATCGTGGAGATGGGACCCAACCCCATAAAACTGGCCATGCAAAAAAAACAACCTGACCGAGCGGCCTGAACCCGTAAACCCTTTAGAGCCAGGCGATACCATAAATTTTCAATTTTCAGTATTCAGATTGGTGCATGAAAGGAAGGTCATAAATTATGATTGTCGCTGACAAAAAGCCCATTGAAGAGATTATCGATATTGTCAAGGATTTCAGCAAACTCTTAGTTCTCGGCTGCAACGAGTGTGTTACGGTCTGTGAAGCCGGGGGCAAAAAAGAGGTGGGGATCTTAGCCTCGACCCTGCGGATGTATTTTCTAAACCAGGGCAGGGAAGCCAAGGTGGACGAGATAACCCTTGAACGGCAGTGCGATCATGAATACCTGGAGGAGATCCGGGATGTCATCGACCAGTATGATGCGGTGGTGAGCCTGGCCTGCGGCGTGGGGGTTCAATTCATGGCCGAGAAATACCAGGCGACCCCGGTTTATCCCGGGGTGAACACCTGCTTTCTGGGTGCAACGGAACAACGGGGCCTGTGGACCGAGCGTTGTCAGGCCTGCGGCCAGTGCATACTGGCCTATACAGGCGGGATCTGCCCGGTATCCCGTTGTGCCAAACGTCTGCTGAACGGACCCTGCGGTGGTTCCACCAATGGTAAGTGCGAAATCAGCAAGGATGTTGACTGTGCATGGCAGCTTATCATTGATCGGCTCAAGTCATTGGGAAGGCTTGATGATTACGAAAAAATATTTGCAATAAAGGACTGGTCCACGGACAGGGCCGGCGGGCCTCGAAAAGTGGTGAGGGAGGATGTGCAGATATGAATGTGAAGACACCGAGCAAACTGGAAAAAATAATGGTTGCAGGGCATATCGCCGTTACTTCCGAAGTCGGCCCTCCTCGCGGCAGTGACCCGGAGGCGATAATTGCCAAGGCGAATTTGATCAAAGACCATGTGGATGCCATCAACGTGACCGACAATCAGACCTCAGTGACAAGAATGTGCAGTCTGGCGGCCTGTATACGACTTAAACTGATGGGACTTGAACCCGTACTTCAAATGGTGACACGGGACCGCAACCGAATTGCCCTGCAAAGTGATATTCTGGGCGCGGCATCCTTTGACATCCACAATATGCTGTGCCTGTCCGGTGATCACCAGTCCTTTGGCGACTGTGCCGAAGGTCAGAACGTGCACGATCTGGATTCCATGCAGCTGCTCCAGACGCTGCGGCGGATGCGGGATGACGGTAAATTTTTAGGCGGTGCGGATATCAACCGGCCGCCGCGAATTTTTGCCGGCGCTGCGGCCAACCCTTTTGCCGATCCCTTTGAAATAAGGGTACCGCGACTGGCCAAAAAAATCGCCGCCGGGGCCGAATTTATCCAGACCCAGTGCATTTACAACCTTGATAAATTTGAGGAATGGATGCATCTGGCACGTGAACGCGGCTTGACGGAAAAAGTCTATATTATGGCCGGCATGACGCCCATGAAGTCTGTGGGCATGGCCCGCTACATGAAAAACCGGGTACCGGGTATGGATGTGCCCGATGACGTCGTAAAACGAATGGGCGACACCCCCAAGGAGAAACAACCTGAAGAAGGCATCAAAATCTGTATTGAAGCCATCCAGCGTCTTAAAGCGGTTGAGGGGGTCAAGGGCTTTCATATCATGGCCATTGAATGGGAAGAGAAGGTATCGGAGATCGTCGAAGCCGCCGGCCTCTACCCCCGCCCGGATGTAGAGTGACTTGAATAAATATTTATAATGCAACTAAAGGAGGATACGATGAGTGAGAAAAAAAGAGTACTGGTCGTTGATGATGAGCCTGATTTCGCAGCCATCGTAAAGGGAAACCTTGAAAAAGAGGGTTTTGAAATCGAAATCGCCTACAACGGTGTTGAGGCCTTGGAAAAAGTAACCGCCAATCCCCCCGATGCCATTGTGCTGGATGTGATGATGCCGGAAAAAGATGGTTATGAGGTTTGTGCCGAGCTAAAAAAAGATGAAAAATATACGGATATTCCCATCGTCATGCTGACGGCCGTTGCCGACCATGTCTCATCCACCCGATATTCCCACTGGGACGGAATGAACATGGAGGCCGACGATTATCTGCCCAAACCGGCATCGGCGGATGAAATTACCGAAAGTGTCAAGCGTCTGCTGAGCATGTAAGCGGAATATTGCCGTATCACTTTTCATCGGGCATTGCCCGGCCATAAACGGATAAACGCCGGGCCAGGTGAGTAGCCCTGAGCTTCCCGGTGATACGGTGGATATTGCCTGTATGGAAGAGCCGTTTCCCAGACATCTGCAAAGGAGGATATGATGTCATCGACAATAATCGAGTTGAATCCCGCCAGGACCAGCACCTTTAAAGATAAAGTGGCCGAGATGCTTCCCGAGGGCGGCAATTTGAATCTTTGCCTTACCTGCGGCGCCTGTTCTTCAGGATGTCCGGCCACCGGGCTGGAAAATATGGACCCCAGGAAATTTCTGCGAATGGCCGCGTTGGGCATGGATGAAGAGATTTTAAAATCAAACTGGCCGTGGATGTGTACCATGTGCCAGCGCTGTATCTACGTATGTCCAATGAAAATCGATATTCCGCAACTAATTTACAACACCCGGGCGGCGAGGCCCAGGGGAATGCGCCCCAAAGGCATCCTAGGCTCATGCGACATGGCCCTTCGAAATGACAGCACCAGCGCCATGGGCGCCTCGCCGGAAGATTTTCAATTCGTAGTGGAAGATGTACTGGAAGAATACCGGGAAACACAGCCTGAATTTGCCGAAATGGAAGCACCCATCGACAAGCAGGGCACCGAATTTTTCTTAAATCAAAACTCCCGGGAGCCGGTGACCGAACCCGATGAAATGGTGCCTTTATGGAAGATCCTTCATCTGGCCGGTGCCACCTGGACATACGGCAGCAAGGGATGGGGTGGAGAGAACTACTGCATGTTTCTGGCCGACAACGCGTCCTGGGAACATATTACGCGAACAAGCGTTAAACAGGCTGAAGATCTGGGATGCCGGGTATATCTCAACACCGAATGAGGGCACGTCACCTTCTCAGTCCTGGCAGGACTGAAAAAATTCAACATCGCGCATAAGGTGGTCGTCAAAAACATCTATGAATACTATGCCCGCTGGATCCGGGAGGGCAAATTAAAGGTTAACGCCGACTGGAACAAGGATCTGAAGATCAAATTTACGGTTCAGGATCCCTGTCAGATCGTCCGAAAGTCATATGGCGATCCCATTGCCGAAGATTTAAGATTTGTCGTCAGATCGGTGGTGGGCGAAGAAAATTTTATCGACATGCAGCCCAACCGGTCCAATAATTTCTGCTGCGGCGGCGGCGGGGGGTTCCTCCAGTCCGGGTTTAAAGACCAGCGCCTGGAATATGGCAAACTCAAAGATAATCAAATCCAGGCCACCGAGGCAGATTATTGTATCGCCGGATGCCACAACTGCCATGCCCAGATCCACGAACTCAGTGAACACTATGGCGGCGGATATCATGTGGTTCATCTATGGACATTGATCTGCCTGGCCATGGGTATCCTTGGGCCCAACGAACGTGAATACCTGGGAGATGATTTAAAGCAGGTCAATGTGTTTCATCCGGAAAGTGCATTATAGCGCCGGTTGGCCTGACTGACCGAATTTTAAAAAAACTATCTTCAGCCTCGTACCGAACTGGAGTAAAGCCAAATGCAGATTTTTTGTATCCTGGGTGATGGCCGCGCATCTTACTCACAATCTCCGGCCATGTTTTCAAAAGTGATGCAAAACGTCGGGTTAAACGCCGTTTATGTTCCCTTTGAAATCGCACCTGAAAAACTGGGCCCGGCAATGGGGGGATTGCGGGCACTCAATATTGCCGGCGCCAACGTGACCGCACCTTTCAAGGAAACGGTTATCCCGCATCTGGATCTGCTCAGCGAGGGGGCTCAAATTGTCGGCGCCGTAAACACCATCACCTGCAATGGATCGATTCTCAAAGGCTATAATACCAATGCGATTGGCTTTATGAAAGCGTTGGCAGAAAGCAACATTGACATCTCCGGTAAGCCGGCACTTGTTTTTGGCACCGGCGGCGCGGCCAGAGCGATTATTTTCATGCTCAAATGGCTCAATGCCGATCCGATTTTAATTGCCGGCCGAAATTCGAAAAAAATAAACGATATTGTTGCGCGCATCGGTGGCACCGGTCAGGTACTGGCAGAAATGGATACCATGGCTATCCAGGCCCATATCGTGGTCAATGCCACTACCGTTTCCAGCCCGCCCGACGCTCCGGAAATGGCAGCCCTGGTGTCCAATCTGCATCTACACAACTGCCGGCTCATCGTGGATTTAAATTACGGCCGAACCCCGAATATCTGGCAGGGCCTTGCCGGATCTCAAGGGGTTCCGTTTATGGATGGCTTGCCGATTCTGGCCCAGCAGGCCCGCAACAGTCTTTTCCTGTGGACCGGCATGGATGTCGAGGCCAGTGAATTTATGAACACCATTGGTCACTGACATACCGCTATCCACCCATCGGGAGAAACACCGTGAACGCAGACCCTTTCCCCACGGTGCTGTCCACTTTGACAGATCCCCCCAATTCATCCAGAAGCCCCTTGACAATGGGCAATCCAAGCCCGGTCCCGGTGATAAAGCGGGTCTTTTCATTTTTGACCCGATAAAACCGTTTAAAGATGTTTTCCAGATGTTTGGCTTCAATGCCAAAACCATTGTCACTGATGGAAACACAAAGTCCGTCCTTTTCTGCCGTGGCCGTCACCCTTATTTTCCCGCCATCCTGGGTATAATGGATCGCGTTGGTGATTAAATTGCCGAAAATGCTTTCAATGGCCACGGGATCGGCAGTAACAGGGGGCAGTGCCACCGAAGGCAGATGCAAATCAAGTATCTGCTGCTTTGACCGTGCCTTGGCGCCAATAAAATCAACAATACTAGAAAGCAGTTTATCTATCTGAACAGGCCGGGGCTCCTGGCAAATATTGCCGGCTTCGATCCGGGAGAGATCCAAAAGGTCGCCAATCAGGGAAATCAGCCCCTGGGTTTTTTCCTTGGCCCGGGAAAGAATATACTGGTCCTGCCCGGCTTCATCATCGGTCATATCCCTTATAACGAGGGCCAGTTGTTCATGGATAGTCGACAACGGCGATCGGAGTTCATGGGATACTTTGGCCACAAATTCCGATTTAAGACGGTCCAGCACTTTGATGGCCGAGATATCCACAAGATTGATAACGGCCCCTAAACACATATTATCTTCTCCAAGCACCGGACGCCCGCGGGCCATTAAATAATTTTCATCCGGCAATAAAAATTCGCACGTCCTGGCCTCACTGGAATCCATGGAGACGCCCCTCGATATTTCCATCACCAGATTGCAAAATTCAGCATTGTCGACATAGGCGGAGATAGATTCTCCCGGCTCACGGTCAGGGTCCAGTCCCAGACGCCTTCGAAAGGAAGGATTCATGAGAACAACCTGGCCGCTGGTATTGGTCACACCCAGACCAACGGGAAGGGATTCGACAATGGTGTGAATACGACTTTTTTCAGTACCCAGGTCGGTAAGGGTCCTTTTACGTTCCGCCATCAGTTTTTCAGTGTCCTGGGTGAGCCTGATTTTATCCCGGGCACGATTAATCACGATGCGTAACTGGTCCGGTTCAAAGGGTTTGGAAATAAAATCGTAGGCCCCCTGTTTCATGGCTTCAATGGCAGTCTCCACCGTGGCAAACCCGGTAATTACAATGACGAGGATCTCTTTGTCGCGAGATTTTATCCGGGAAAGGACTTCCATACCGTCCATGCCGGGCATTTTCAGATCCAGAAGAACAATATTTATGGGCTCCCGGCTTAAAATATCAAGTCCTTCTTCCCCGCGACCGGCTTTGAAGACGCGGCATCCCATACGGGAAAGTATCCGTTCGGAGCCGTCCCGGATATCCTGTTCATCATCAACAACCAACACCTGCACGGCCTGCGGACTATTTTTCATCTACAACTCCTTTGCTGCCCTTAGGATTCGCGTAAAAATAAATTCACAAATTTTTAGTGCTGAGGCACCCGGTTGGCAAGGCGCGAAAGCACATGAATATCGGGCATATTCCAAGCTTTTGCAACCCAGCCAGGAGGGAGGCATCAACGCTTAAAATGTGAAATTATTTTTGCGCGAGCCCTTAGCTCTAATCGGCAGTTCAATTGTAAAGACAGCGCCCTTTTCTTTTTTATTCCGGACATTAATGCTGCCGCCATGATTGTCAACAATACTGTAAACCATGCTGAGCCCCAGACCCGTTCCCTGGCCCTCTTCTTTTGTGGTAAAAAAAGGTTCAAAAATATGCTGGATGATATTTTTTGCAATGCCCGGGCCACTATCGAATATTTCGATAACGACATAATTTTCCCGAAATGATAAATCAGTGCGAATATTGATTTCTCCCTGCCCCTCCATTGCCTGGGCCGCATTCAGGACCAGATTCATGAACACATGGTTCATCTGGTGAATATCCGTGTCCACAAGCGGCAGAGACGGTTCCAGATTCTTTTCGATTTTAATATTCTGGAAAAGGGCCTGATCCTCCAGTAGAAAAAGGGTACGGGAAATGGCCCGGTTGATATCCGAAGGTTTTATGAAATGGTGGGTCTGCCTGGCGAATTCCAGCAATTCCTTGACAATGTCGCGACATCTCTGAGCATCTTTGAGAATACGATCCAGATCTTCTTCCAATGCTTCTTCCAGATCATATTCTTCCATGATCAGTTTGGAGTAAAGGGTGATTCCTCCCAGAGGATTATTGAGTTGATGGGCCACGCCCGCAGCCAGTTTACCCAGGCTGGCCATTTTTTCGGACTGCATGAGCTGAACCTGAGTTTTTTCCAGTTCCTTCTGGATCTGAATCCGTTTGCGCAGGTCATGAAAAAACCCGATGGTCGCCACCTCTTTATTGTTTTCATAAATAATGGATGCATACAGGCTGATAGGAATTTTATCACCCTGTTTACTCATAAAATCAACATGATACTCTTTCAGCTTGCCGCTGCCGCCGTAGTCAGCGCTTCTAAGTTTGCGCATGACTTCCCGGGCCCTGTCGTTCGAATAAAATTCCCTGATATTCAAACTGGTGAGGGCCTCTTCAACGCTGTAGCCGCTGACTTCGACGGCGGCATTATTGAAAAGAATAATCTTGCCGGTGGTATCGGCGGCAATCACGGCATCAACGGCGCTGTACAGCAGATTTTTCAAGAATGCATTGGTTCGCTGCAACTTGTCTTTAACTTGGGCACTGGAGATTTCAAAATCCATGACGGTGACGGCTTCCAGCTTATCATTTTCGATTACCGGGTATGCATATAAACAGGATACCCGGTCCATTTCGAAGGTGTTGCCCTGGATATTCCGAAACGCATGGTTATGGTTTTGTATAACTCGCTGAGCCGGACAGTTTTCGCAGGCGGAAAACTTATTGTAAATCACTTCATAACATTTTTTACCAATGCTGTTTTCGGCAAGTCCGTCCAATGCAAATCTGTTGGCGGTGATAATGTCAAAATCCGACGAAATGATGATAAGTTTTTTTTGAAAGGCATTCATCGCCTTTAAAAGATAATTCTGTTCCACGTCACTCTGCATAAATCCACCTTACCCAGGATACGGAAATATTCTGTCATCCCGCCTCTTGGGGTTCCACTTCATAATTGGTTGGGATATCAGGGTTGAAAGGAAACAGTGTAAAAATTATTTCAACCTAACCATAAAACAATGTTTAAATCAACTGAAAAGTATATCTACATTGATAAAAAGAATATAAAAAACAGAAAGATATGAAACGCAGGCATCCTTCATGACGTATCAGACGAAATTTAAACGCTGTTGATTTTGCATCCTGACGATGAATTTTGAAACTCAAAATTCGAAATCTCGAAAGATATAAACAGGTAGACACATTATCTGATTTCCAATTTCCATTCTCCAGCTGGCACTCCGAAACCGACCTCTTCTGAATGGGCACCAAATAATTTTCTGTATGAATGTATATTCATTCAGATATTAAAACTCCTGCCAAACGGAAGCCAGTATTAACTCAGGCCTCTTTCTTTTCTAACTATCTTTATTTGCATATAATTAAGCCTTAATAGTCAGAGTATCCATTTTTTCTTGACAAGGTTAGCCATTGTTTGATACTGAATGAATATTCATTCATAATGATAATTATGCACAAGGGAGGATGAATTATCGTTGCCAAAGCAAAAACAAACGACAAATACCACCGCATTTTAAATGCCGCCATCAAGGTCTTTGCCGAACAGGGTTTTTTTCAGTCTACCATATCCCAGATTGCCCGGGAAGCCGGTGTTGCGGACGGTACTATATATCTTTATTTTAAAAATAAAAACGATATTCTTTTTAATTTTTTTAATTATAAAACACGACAGGTTTTTTCAGGCTTTCGCGAACAGGTCAATAAGGGCGATAGTGCTACGGAAAAACTGCGGAACCTTATCAGACGGCATTTGCAGGAATTTCAGCGCGACAGGAATATGGCAATCGTATACCAAGCGGAAACGCACAGTAACGGCCGGGTTGCCGAGGAAAAAATCAAAGAAATGGCCAAGATGTATTACGATCTGGTATCGGAAATCGTTGAACAGGGACAGGAAGAAGGGGTTATTCGACGGGACCTGTACGTGGGAATGGTAAAACGATTTATTCTGGGAGCGGTTGACGAGGTCATCAACACCTGGCTACATTCGGAAGCACAATATGACCTGCTTTCAATGACCGATCCGCTGGTTGATCTGTTTATACGGGGCATTGGAAATAGTGATATTACCACCGGCTAAAATGAATATTGAAAACTTATGGTATCGCTCAGCTCTGTTTTTTTATGTATAAAATAAGCAGTATATCTTCAATTATCAGTCATACAAACGCTTCACGCTTTTTGCACATAAAAAATAAAAAATTATGTGACGAGACTAAAATAAAGTAACCGAAGCTCAATATTTTCATCTAGAAATCGGGACTTCCGGATGAACATTAACGACATATAAAAGGAGACTTGACAAAATGGCACAAATTATTGCGGACCGCAGGGATGTTGACTTTGTTCTGCATGAGCAACTGCAGGCAGGGGATTTAAGCAAAAATAAAAACTATGCCGAATTCAACAAAAAAACAATCGACCTGATTATCTCCGAGGCGCGAAATCTGGCTGTCAAGGAAATCTTCCCCACTCAGAAAATAGGCGACGAAGAGGGCTGTGTATTTGATAAAGGCAATGTAACGATACCCAAATCGTTTCATCGGGCTTATGAACTCTTTAAAGAGGGTGAATGGCTGGCAATGGCCGAAGATCCCGAGTGGGGTGGTCAGGGCATGCCCACCACGATTGCCCTGGCGGCCTACGATTATTTTAACGGTGCCAATTATGCCTTTATGATGTATCCGGGACTGACCCATGGTGCCGGCAAGCTGGTGGAGGCATTCGGCACAAAAAAGCAAAAAACGCTTTTCTTAAAGAAAATGTATTCCGGTGAATGGGGCGGGTCCATGGTCTTGACTGAACCGGAAGCCGGGTCTGATGTAGGCGCATTAACCACCAGTGCGGTTAAAAATGAGGACGGAACCTATTCCATCACCGGCAGCAAAATTTTTATTTCGGCGGGTGAACATGACCTCACCGAAAATATCATCCATCCCGTGCTGGCCAGGATAGAGGGGGCACCCGAAGGAACAAAAGGGATCTCGCTGTTTCTGGTACCCAAGTATTGGGTCAATGATGACGGTAGCCTGGGAGAGTTTAATGATGTGATCTGCACCGGCATCGAAGAGAAGATGGGTATTCACGGCAATTCAACCTGTTCCCTGGCTTTGGGGGGCAGCGGAAACTGCCGCGGCTTTCTTTTAGGAGAAGAAAACAAGGGCATGCGGGCCATGTTTCTGATGATGAACGCGGCCCGTCTTCTGGTGGGCATGCAGGGGTTTTGCTGCGCCAGTGCCTCCTACCTCAACGCAGTCAACTATGCCCGGGATCGGGTCCAGGGTAAAAATCTTCTGCAGATGATGGACAAGACGGCGCCTGCGGTCCCCATTATCCAGCATCCGGATGTCCGGCGCATACTTATGACCATGAAGGCCTATGTGGAGGGGATGCGCAGCCTGCTTTACTATGTGGGATATTGCGAAGATTTGAAAATGATATCAGAGGATGAGACCCAGGAAGAGAAATACCAGGGCATTATTGACGTGTTGATTCCCATTGCCAAGGGCTATGTGACCGATAAGGCATTTGATATATGCAACCTCGGCATGCAGGTCTATGGCGGATACGGCTATATCAGCGAGTATCCTCAGGAACAACTGGTACGAGACTGCCGGATCACCTTGATTTATGAGGGAACCAACGGCATCCAGGCCATGGACCTGCTGGGCCGAAAACTCGGCATGAAAAAGGGCAAACCCATCATGGATCTTTTCGGTGAAATCCAGAAAACAATTGCCGATGCCAAAAAAATAGCCTCCATAGAAGATTTTGCACTAAAGCTTGAAAAGGCTGCCAATAAACTGGGCGAAGTGGCCATGCACATGGGTGTCACCGCCATGTCTCCAAAAGTAATGAATGCCTTTGCCTTTGCGCATCCTTTTATGGAAGCTGCCGGAGATGTGGTCATGGCCTGGATGCTTCTGTGGCGGGCCGTAATTGCAGCAAGCAAGCTGGAAAAAGCCAAGAAAAAAGATCGAGTTTTTTATGAAGGACAGCTTAAGTCGGCAGAATATTTTGCCTGCACGGTTCTGCCCGTAACATTGGGAAAAATGAACGCCATTCTCACCACCAATGCTGCCGCCATGGAAATCTCCGATGACGGTTTCGGCGGCAAGTAAACACACCGACTGATAAATATCCGGATAAAAATAGGGACCTGCCCATTGAAACAGGTCCCTATTTTTATTTATCCTTGTCCCTTTTCTCCATCTCCGTGGCCCGCAGGTCCTTTTTCAGCACTTTGCCGACATTGGTTTTAGGCAGCTCACTGATAAACTCAATTTCCGTTGGCAGCTTGTAGGTCGCCAGTTTGTCCCTACAAAAATCGATCAGCTCTTCCCTGGTGGCGGTTTGGCCGCCATTGAGTACCACAAAGACCTTTACCTGCTCGCCCCGACTGGGATGGGGAACCCCGATGGCAGTCGCTTCCCTGACCTTGGGATGCTCGAAGAAGACTTCCTCGATATCGCGGGGGTAAACATTAAAACCGCCTGAAATGATCATATCTTTTTTGCGGTCGACAACGTAAAAATAGCCTTCTTTATCCATCTTGGCGATGTCGCCGGTATGGAGCCAGCCATCCGTCAGTGTTTCGGCGGTTGCTTCAGGATTGTTCCAGTACCCTTTCATGACCTGGGGTCCCTTGACCAGCAGTTCACCGGTTTCTTCCACTGGCATGTCTGCTTTGCCCTCATTCAAATCAACAATGCGGCATTCAGTATCAGAAATGGGAAGTCCGATACTGCCGACCTTACGCTGGCCCCCAAAGGGATTAACGTGGGTCACCGGTGTGGATTCGGTCATGCCAAAGCCTTCCACGATAATGGCCCCGGTCTTGGCTTCAAAATCATGGATCACTTCCACAGGGAGCGGTGCACTGCCTGAAAAGCACCCTTTGATCGAGGTCATGTCAGTTTTTTCAATATTGGGGCTGTCCAGCATACCAATATACATGGTGGGCACCAGCGGGGCAAAGGTGGGTTTGAATTTGGCGATGGCTTCCAGAAGCGGTTCCGGCTGGGGCTTGGGGACCAGGATATCGCCCCAGCCCATATACACGGAAAAATTCATGGCCACTGAAAGCCCGAATACATGGAAAAAAGGCAGTGCGCTCAACATACGTTCCTCACCCTTGTTAAAAGTGGGGAACCATGCCTCCAGGTGCTGAACCTGCTTGCTGAGATTGGCATGGGTCAGCATAACACCTTTGGAAACACCGGTTGTTCCACCGGTGTACTGGTACATGGCCACATCATCAAAGTCAAGTTTTACGGCCGGAGGATTCAAGGTGGACTGCGTTAGAAATTGTTTCCATCTGGAAAGATTTTCAGCCGGTTTTACATCGGCGGCCAAGCCTTTTTTTTTGGCTACCAGGGGGAACAGCAGATTCTTGGGAAACGGCAGGTAATCGCCGATGGAAGTATAAATAATATGCTTAATTCCGGTATCCGGGCGCAGCTTGATCATTCGGTTAGCTAAAAGATCAAGGGTAATGAGCAGTTTGGAATCCGAGTCGTTGAACTGGTGTTTTAGTTCACGGTCGGAATAAAGGGGGTTATTCATGACCACGACAGCACCGATTTTTAAAATAGCAAAATAGCTGATGACACAGGGGATAACATTGGGAAGCAGAATCGCAACACTGTCGCCCTTTTTTATGCCCAGATTCGAAAGGCCGGCGGCGCACTGATCAACCATACGCTTCATCTTGCGATAATTTATCTGGTATCCCTGAAACAACAGGGCCATGTTATCAGGGAATGCAGATACACTTCGTTCCAGAAACTCCGGCAGACAGACCTCTTCGTAGTCTACTTTTTCAGGTACGCCTTTTTCGTAAAATGCCAGCCAGGGTTTGTCTTGATAACGGATTGTCGTCAATGGGAGCCTCCTTTGGTATTCTGTTATGGAACAAAATATTAAAAACTAAATAAATTTACAAAAAATAATAAAAAAATGCAAGATTTTTCATTAAAACTGATGGTTTCGTAATATGCTGCAGTTTGAATATGTACGCGTGATTTGCAAAAACTAACGTCAGGGCCCGGAACGAAATGCGCGCGCAGCCATTTGAGAAAACTATAAATTCGACGGCCATTGAACGCAAACAAAGTAAGCCAGGCTAACGCATCTGCAAAACGACGACACGTCGCTTAATAAAAGTCAAATGCGGGCCTGGCAAATCAGTTGGCATTATTTGACATTTTATGAGACTTGCTGTAGAAAACATCCATCGCATCAATCCGATCGGTTCATCCATACTTTATGGCCCGATCGGAATTTTGGTAATATTATCAAAAAAACAGAACTGCGATTTTCAAGAGAAATGATTTTTTTCTTGACAGGGAAAGATCTGTTTGTAAAAATGAATGAAGCTTCATTCATTTTTAAGATTATTTCTTACGACTTCAGTGTCTTCAATTTACAAACCAGGAGAAAAAATGTAAATGGAAACTGCTTTGATCTCTCCGGCCCATGCCTCGGTATTCTTTATTCCCACCGCGGTTATTTCTTTTATTATCCCCATTAGTGCGGCAATTATTTTTATCTATATAATGACGAGACGCATGGCTCCGCTTGCCCTGGCGGCTCCTGATGCCCGATTTGACCGTATCCCGGAAAGAATCATGCAGGTGCTCAAAATATGGCTGGCCCAATGGCGCCATCCGCGTTATATGCTGGCAGGTGTGTTGCATATGATGATTTTTTACGGGTTTTTATCTCTGGCACTTCGCTCCAGCCAGCTTGTGATACTGGGCTTTGCAGATGGCTTTACCTTCCCGGGGATGGATGGAATCGCGGGATCGGCATATAATATTATCAAGGATATTATGGCTACGGTCGTTCTGATTGCGGTTGTAACGGCGGCCATCCGCAGGGGCATTTTCAAGCCAGAGCGATATGCCGTCCTTAAAAATTTTGGCCATGATCATACAGCGGAAGCAATTTTTGTGCTTGCCCTGATCGGCACGCTGATGCTCTCCGAGAGCCTGTTTGAAGCCTCCCTGGTAGCGGCCCAGACCCAACAGGGACTGCATGCCGACTTCCTGACCCCGGTCACCCTGAGCTGGGCATTCAAAGGCATGCTGCTTGGCACGCCTTTGCACTGGTTGCAGAACCTCCATATTGCAGCCTATTTTATCCATGACCTCTGTTTTTTCTTTTTTCTCTGTTTCCTGCCCCTAGGTAAACATTTTCATGTCATCACCTCGGTGTTTAACGTTTTTTTCATGCGCTTGGACCGGGGTAATATCAAACCGGTGCGCCACGGCGTCACGGATGACAAGCTGGATGAACTGGAATCGTTTGGTGTTAAAAAACTGGAGGATTTTACCTGGAAGCACATCCTGGATTTTTACACCTGCGCCGACTGCGGGCGTTGCTCTGATCAATGCCCGGCAAATACCGTTGGCAGGCCCTTGTCGCCACGATTTATATCCATCAAATCCCGGGACCTGATCTTCAAGAACTATCCATTACTGCCTTTGAACAGCCCGTTTAAGAAAAGTGACCCGCTGGTTGGCACTATTTTTACGGAAAACGAAATCTGGTCGTGTACCACCTGCGGGGCCTGCGAACAGGAATGCCCGCTTGGCATCGAATATATCGACAAAATCGTTGATCTGCGGCGGGGCATGGTTGAAGAGGGCATGGTGCCACAGTCCCTGCAAAAACCGCTGCGGGCTCTGGAAAAACGCGGCAACCCCTGGGGCAAAATGGAAAAAAAACGGGCCGACTGGACCAAAGATAAAGAATTCAATGCCGAGTACCCGGTCAAAATTCTCGAAAAAGGAGCCACGGCTGATACGCTGTACTTTGTAGACAGTATTTCTTCCTTTGATGACCGTATGCAGGAGATTGCCCGGGCCACAGCCAAAGTGCTCACCACTGCCGGTATTGATTTCGGCATTCTGGGCAAGGCGGAAAAGGACAGTGCTCACGAGGTGCGACGCTTTGGTGAAGAGATGCTTTTTCAGAACCTGAAGGCTCATAATACCGATGCGATTCTAAACGCCGGCGTGAGTCGAATCGTCACCGCCGACCCCCATGCATTTAACGCGTTGAAAAAAGATTACAAAGGCCTTCCCCCGGTGGAACATATCAGCCAGGTGATTGTCCGCCATGTCAGATCCGGTAATTTGAAACTCAAACCAATAGCGGATCCAACCCGGATCTACACCTATCATGATCCCTGTTATCTGGGACGGCACAATGATGTGTACGACGACCCCCGGGCCGCCATCGATGCCATTCCAGGCCTTACCCGGGTGGAAATGACAAAAAATCGGGATCGATCCTTCTGTTGCGGCGGCGGTGGTCTGATGCTCTTCTACGAACCAGAGGAAGAGCAACGCATGGGTGTTCTGAGGGTACAGATGGCGGCCGACGTCGGAGCCAATGTAATCGTAACGGCATGTCCGTTCTGTCTGGTCAATATCGAAGACGCCATCAAGGTGGCCGGCCTAGAAGGTAAAGTGGAAGCCATTGAATTAACCGAACTGATTGATCAGCATATGGAAAAGGCTGCCTGAAACAGGCTGAATAAATCAACAGAAAACCGATAACAGAAAGCAATCATTTGGCAATAACCATAATTTAAAAAACCTGTCAACAATAACAGCAGGGAGGACAATATGGAAATTTTGGTTTGTGTGAAGAGGGTCCCTGACACCTCGGAAAACGAGATCGAGTTGAATAATGCCGGAAACGACATCGATCGCGATGATCTGGTTTATTCGGTAAACGAGTGGGATAATTATGCAGTCGAGGAAGCCATTCAAATCGTTGACAAGGCCGGCGGCAGTGTCACGGTGGTCTCGGTCGGCGATGATGAGTCAGAAGAGGTCGTCAGAAGGGAAATGGCCATGGGCGCTGAAAAGGGCCTGCTTTTAAGTGACGATGCCTTTGAAAATTCCGATGGCAGAGGAATTGCCACGATTCTAAAGGCCGCCGTTGAAAAGGGCAGCTTTGATCTGATCATGACCGGGGCCCAGGCCGATGCCGGTGCCGGGCAAATCGGCGGCATGCTGGCGGCCATGCTGGATTACCCTTATGCCTCCCTGGTCAACACCATTGAGGTAAAAGAAAACAAACTGACGGTGGGCCGTGAAATCGAAGGCGGCAACCAGGAGATGAATGAAATCGATCTGCCCTGTGTTTTGTCCATTCAGACCGGTATCAATGAACCGCGCTATGTGGGCATCCGCGGTATCCGAAAGGTGGCTTCCGTGGAGATCCCGACCCTGGGCGCCGCGGATCTGGGACTGGACGCGGCATCGGTCGGCGATGCTGGTGCCAAGGTCAAACGGCTCGACTATTTTGTGCCAGACACAGGCGAAGGTGCAGAGATGCTCGAGGGCAGCACGGAAGAGATCATTGAAAAACTGATTGAACTCTTAAAGGCCAAGGGAGGATTGAAATAATGGCTCAAATTTTTACATATATCACACATAAGGATCAAGTCGCCGATGATGCAGCCCTGGAACTGGCTGCCGCGATTAAACAAATTGATGCCGATGCGTCCGTAACCGCCATCGTGACAGGCGATGGACCCGACCTTGATGCGGTTTGCAATACCATGGCCCAATGCTATCCGGAAGTCTGGAAGTTTGACAATGAGGCACTGGCCTATCCCAATGCCGAAGTGATCCGCAAGCTGCTGGTCAATACACTGCCGGCCGATGCCATCTTATTGATGGCCCATGATACCTTTGGCATGGACCTGGCCCCGGGTCTAAGCATCAAACTGGATAGCGCCTTTGCCAGCGATGTGGTAGCGTTTGAAGGCACGGACGGATCTGTCATGAATATCGTGCGCCAGGAATACGGCGGCATGGTCAGCGCCCATGTCTCCTGCGATATATCCGGTGGTGCGGTAATAACCGTACGTCCGGGCGGATTTCCGGAAGATGAAAACAAAGCGGCAGCCGGCCGGGTTGTGGACAAATCCGGCGATGCCGGTGACCTGTCTGCAAACCGTCGTTTCCTGGAAATCGTCGCTGCAGAGGTCGGGGATGTGGATATCACCAAATCCGAGGTCCTGGTATCGGTTGGACGCGGTATCGAAGATGAAGACAATATCGAAATCGCCCAGGAACTGGCAGAAGCCATGGGGGCCGACGTATCCTGCTCACGCCCCATCGTGGATTCAAAATGGATGGAAAAATCCCGCCAGGTCGGTACCTCCGGCCAAACCGTAAAGCCCAAGGTTTACCTGGCCTGCGGTATCAGTGGATCATTCCAGCATCTGGGGGGCCTCAAGGGCAACCCATTTATCGTGGCCATCAACAAGAATACCAAAGCGCCTATTTTTCAGGTGGCGGATGTGGGTATCGAAGCCGACATCCTTGATTTTCTGCCGGAACTTACTGAAAAAATTGAGGGAATA
>Ga0307991_1000239_pt1 | contig 41067 bp, 31 predicted proteins | sample EllFjometagen131_FD_203146 | JGI IMG/M metagenome (GOLD analysis project Ga0307991, IMG submission 203146) | Marine microbial communities from Ellis Fjord, Antarctic Ocean - #131 | ecosystem: Environmental > Aquatic > Marine > Unclassified | place: Southern Ocean | collected 2014-10-08 | reverse complement strand
CAATATCGGTATCGCGTAAATAAGCAAACTTCTAAACGGGATCTATGTCACCAAGGATGTTGCCGCGAACCGATCAACCAAGCTTTTTAACGGACACTCAGGCACCAAAGTCCATACGGCCTCACTTGCCAATGCGTCCGGCAAGTGAAATATCAGAATTTAACTCCGAAGCCAAGTTCCTTTCGGATATATGGCCATGCATGGCTTGAAAAGCTTTTTACGAGTTTATCAAATTTAGATACTAAAGCTTGATGCTTGAAGCTTGAGGCTTGAAGCTTTAAATAACTTGAATGAAAACCCGGTTTGGGCTATTGAAAAAAAGATATTACAAAAAAAAGGAATAAGCTATGCCCTCGAATAAAAAATGGCGAATACATAATCCTGACGGCAGCAAGCGGGTGGTGGTCACCAAAGAGCTGCCCGGGACACGATGGCTGGAAGTTCTGGAAGGGGCCGGATGCCGTGTGGAAATCTGCACCTCCGAGGATGTATTGAGCATTGCTGACATCAAGGCTGCCATTGGCCATAGTTGTGACGGGGCCATCGGCCAGCTGACGGAAGCGTGGGGGGACGAACTCTTTTCAGCCCTCAAAGCTGCCGGTGCAGGTGTTTACAGTAATTATGCCGTGGGATTCAACAATGTGGACATAGCGGCTGCAACCCGACACGGCATCCCTGTGGGCAATACCCCCGGCGTGCTCACCGAAACCACGGCAGAAATGGCCGTGGCCTTGACGTTCGCGGCGGCGCGGCGCCTGGGAGAGGCCCAGCGGTTTCTGCGCCGGGGCCACTTCAAAGGATGGCTGCCGAGATTGTTTGTGGGCGAGCAGCTCCAGAGCAAAACCGTGGGTCTCATCGGTGCCGGCCGGGTAGGTGCGGCCTATGGCCGTATGATGGTGGAGGGTCACAAGATGAACCTGATTTATTTTGACCTGTATCCGAACAAGGCCCTGGAAGCTTATGTGGCCGCCTACAGTAATTTTCTCGTGGTCCGGGGTGAATCACCGCTTATCTGCCGGCGCATGGATACGGTTGAGGAACTTCTTGAAACAGCGGATTGTGTCAGCATCCACACCGTACTTGATGACACCACCCGGCACCTGATCAATGCCGGCCGGCTGGATCGCATGAAAGAAAACGCCCTTTTGATCAACACGGCAAGGGGACCGGTCATCAAAGAAGATGATCTGGTGGCCCACTGTCGGAAACATCCCGACTTCCGGGTCGGCCTGGATGTATTTGAAAACGAGCCTGCGCTGGCCCCGGGCCTCATTGATCTGGACAACATTGTGGCAGTGCCCCACATTGCATCGGCCACGTTGTGGACCCGGTCGGGCATGGCCACCCTGGCTGCCTGCAACGTAGCCGGCATCCTCAACGGCTATCCGGCATGGAGCCACCCGGATATCCTGGCGTTTCTGGAAGACAATCCGCCCCAGGCGGCCCCGAGCATCCTCAATGCGGACGAACTGGGTCTTTGTCAAAATTTTTAATTTTTTTGTCGACCAGGGCATGGGGGTTATTGGAAAAAACCTATAAGATATTTTGCGGCCACGACCATTACGCAAATGCAAAGCACCCGTTTGATAATCCGTGCGGGAACGTATTTCTGGCAGCGGACGCCAAGGTAAATTCCGGCAAAACCGTTTTTTTTGACATTATCACGCTTTGCCACCTTTGCCTGGTATCGCCACTCAATCCACCCGGCTGGATCTCTTGGAAATTTTAGTGGAATTCGCTGCCATTATGCCAGCGCCTTGAGCACCGCCTTCATGAAGACCGGCAGATCATCCGGCGTTCGGCTGGTGATCAAATTGCCGTCAATACAAACCGCCTGATCCACCCATTCTGCCCCTGCATTGACCAGATCATCCTTTATGGCAAAAAAACTGGTGACGGTTCTGCCGTTGACAATACCGGCGGAACAGAGCATCCATCCGGCATGGCAGATCGTTGCCACCGGTTTCCCGCTTACCGATATTTCTTTTACCAATTGAACCATCTTTGGGTATCTTCGCATGATATCCGGCGCATACCCACCGGGGATGACAACACCATTAAAATCTGCTGCTGCCACATCATCGGCGGCAACATCGGATGTTACCGGCATGCCCAGCTTGCTCTGAAAAACAGATGTACGCCCCGAGCCCACCACCACAACCTCGACACCCGCCTCCTTGAGGCGATAGTAGGGATACCAGAACTCAAATTCATTGTACATATCCTCCACCAGCAGCGCCACTTTCTTATCCTGTAATGCCATGATTTCCCCTTTGAGTTGAAAAATTTATAAAATCTACCCGGATATGAAGTATGACGAAACCGGCAGAATTATGCAACCTGCTTTTTACCATAAAATAGACCGCCTGCAGGTGACGTCTCCAACATGAAGTACATACCGGATCCGGCGTCACACGATATTAGACCATCCCTGGTAGGACATGACCGATAAAAAGCAGCCATCTTCAATTATTCATTTTTTCACAGACTGGTTTATGATAAGAAACCGCAGGATACGGGAGACAGTTTCTTCATGAGTGAATCTTTAAGGGTTTTAAAAAATTCAATTGCCGGTGATCTATATACTGATGATCTTTACCGGTATATGGTCTCCACGGATGCAAGCATTTTCAGGGTGACACCGGCGTGTGTGGTGTATCCCCGCAACACAAAAGATGTTTGCCGGGTTGTGGCCTTTGCCACGGCCAACAAGATGGCCATACACTGCCGGGGCGCCGGCAGCGGGCTTTGCGGATCAGCCGTGGGCAAGGGCATTGTCCTTGATTTTACAAAATATATGAACCAGCTCATTAAAATCGATTTGGATAAAAAAAATTTTGAGTGCGAGCCGGGTTTTCGATTCGGCGAGCTCAATGCAGCACTCAAGGACAACGGTCTATTTTTCCCGCCGGATCCCTCCAGCGGCGAATACGCAAGCTTTGGCGGAATGTATGCCACCAATGCCAGCGGTGCCCATTCGGTCAAGTACGGCAATGTCTCCGACTATATTGCCGATGCACAGATCGTTCTTGCCTCAGGCCGGATCATCACCTTGTCTGATATCTCGGAAACAGCATTCCACGATCTTCCGAAAAACCTCAAGGAACTCTTTCAATTATATACAAAACTTACTGAAATTATAGAAAAATCATATCCGAACGTGCGACACAATGTATCGGGATACAATCTTAGAAAACTGGTACAAGAGGGCCGCCTTTATCTGGAAAACCTGTTTTCAGGATCGGAAGGGACCCTTGGCATTGCCACCCGACTAAAATTCCGCCTTGCCGATAAACCCCCTTTTGACAGCCTTGTGGTTGCTTTTTTCAATAATATCGTTGATTCGGTTCGTGCAGTACAGATGATTCTACCCATGACACCGTCCGGCATCGAGGTCATGGACAAGTCCATTCTCAACTTTGCAAAAAAAAACGAACGCAGCCTTAAAGATAAGATCCCCGATAATATCGATAACGTGCTTTTGATCAAATTTGATTCATCCCGCCCGGACCGTTGCCTTTCACAGGCCCGAAGTGCAATGGACCTGCTCCAAAGGGAAAAACTGACCACAAATGCCCATATAGCGGTTTCGAATGAGGAAAAGGAAAATTTCTGGGCGATTCGAAGGGCAGCCGTCCCGATTCTTTACAAAATAAAAAGTGACAAAAAGATTTTGGCCCTGATTGAAGATGCCGCCGTGCCCATTAACAGGCTTGTGGAATATTTTGACGGCATCTACGGGATACTCAAATCCCACAATGTTGACTTTGTCGTTTACGGTCACATTGCCAAGGGGCTGATGCATACAAGACCATTGCTGAATCTCAAAAAGCCATCAGATATTGCCCTGCTTAAAATCCTGGCCGACGAAGTTTTTCAACTGGTCCGGGGTTTAGGCGGATCGATCTCTGGAGAACACGGGGACGGCAGGCTCCGGAGCGCCTATATCAGCCGGCAGTATCCGGATATCTACCCTTTTTTTCATGAAACCAAACGACTGCTGGACCCGAACAACACCTTGAATCCCGCCATCAAAACGAGTGATGCGCCTAAGCCGATATGGGACACCTTGCGCTACGGTGAAAACTACGGCAGCAGGGATTTTAAAAAAATGCAACTGCGCTGGCCTGAAGGCTTTATCAATGAAGTTGAAAAATGCCACGGATGCACCAAATGTACCACCGTCACAACCGCCACCCGTATGTGCCCGGTATACAAATTTACCCGGGATGAGGCCGCTTCTCCAAAAGCCAAAGCAAACATCCTTCGAGCCCTGATCAGCGGCGCAGTCGAGGACAGGGCGTTATTTGACCGGGCGTTTCAACAGGTTATCAATACCTGCATCGCCTGTGGGAGCTGTTATCATGAATGTCCTTCCAATGTAAACATCCCAAAGATGGCCATGGAAGCCAGGGCACAGTATGCAAAACAGTTCGGTACTCCTTTGTCAAGCCATCTGGTAACCAGTATAGAGCTTGCCGGACGCACCACACGAAAAATTTCACCGATAATAACCCATGTGATGGACTCTAAAATAATTCGCAAAGCGGGTGAAATGTTGACCGGAATTAGCGCCAAGCGAGAGATTGACCCCCTTGCCCGCCGCTGCCTGGCCGAGAGGACAGGCATTAAAGAAGGCAGCGGAGACATTAAGGTCCTTTATTTTACAGGCTGTTATGCATCCTATATACGACCGGAGATCGGCGAAGCCGCCATAACGGTGTTAACCCGGATGGGGATGACGGTCTACACGCCCAGGCAGCACTGCTGCGCGCTGCCGATGCTCAGCAAGGGCATGGTGCCCCAGGCCCGGACCGCTATTGAAAAAAACCTGGCAGCATGGGGTCCTTTACTGGATCAGGTCGATCACATTGTGGTCACCTGCTCATCCTGCGGACTTGCGCTAATGAAAGAATGGGCCGATGTGGTAAAAGGTCCCCTAGTGAAAAAAATTGCCGGTAAGGTGATTCACATCAGTCGGCTTGTCAATAATCATGCCCTTCGGTTAAAATCAAGGCCTTATCCGCTCCAGTTGTCATATCATACGCCCTGCCACCTGAAGGTTCAGCCTGAACCCGATAGTTCGGTAAAAATGCTTTCCCGGATAAAGGACATCAGTGTCGAAAATCTGGACAGCCACTGCTGTGGTATGGCCGGAACCTGGGGCCTGTATGCTGCAAACTATGATTTGAGCACCAGGATAGGTTCTGACATGATCAACAAACTCAAGGCATCTAAACCGCAGCTCACGGTCACTGACTGCCCGACCTGCCAAATGCAGCTTGAGCAACTGGGGGCCGGGACGGTGCGGCATCCCATCAAGGTGGTGTCAAAAAGTCTGGCGCCTTAGACAGATAGCAACCGTTCGCGGTTTTCAGCTCACGGTTCACAGTTTATCAATAACGGGCATGACCTGTCGGACAAAAAATCAAAGATTTTGACGAGGCATGAAAGATATGAGATTGGCTTTGCTCATCGTTGCAGCTACTTTTCCTTGCGCTTACCCCTGATTCGGCTTCGGAGCGAACACTACCTGCCGGCAAGGACGTGGGTTGTTTCAAGCAAAAGCCCCCCCGAGACACAAATCACATTTTTCTTTATGTTATTTCTGAATTTTATAATAACGGCCTTATCGATGACCCAGATTTCCGTGCCGTCTTTTTTCGTAAGTTTGTAAAAACCCTCCCATTTTCGATTTCCCAAAAATCCCGCCTTCCGCTTTTCCTTGGCTATCGGAACCGGAATAATTTTTTCCTCGACATGGTCTTTGTCCTTGTAAAAGCTCAAGATATCGCTGCCAACGATATTGTCGTATCCGATACGGCCGAGTTCTTCTGCAGAATAGCCCAAAAGTTCTTTTATTTTCGGACTCATGTAAAGATGCGTAATTTCTTTACAGCCATCTTCCCAAACGGCCAGATATTGGACCGCCGGTGTATCGTTGACCTGTTCGTTGAACATCAGGGCGGCGATCCGTTCCTCGAGTTCCGTGATGATCTCTTTATCGATCTCAAGCGTAAGTTTTGATAAAAAGCGGTTCACGGTTTCAGCAAGCAGCTTGGCAAGCTGCGTCCTCACCTGGTGTATTCCGCTTTCAGCTTTCAGATCATTCATGCAGCCTCCTTTCTTCTCTTGTCATTGAACAACGACCCGGATCCGTTCGTGATGATATTCAATGATATCGCCCGAAAAAATTTTTTTCCGTTTTCGGGTTTCTTTTTTACTGTTCACAAGTACAAACCCTTGAGTAATCACAAATTTTGCCTCTCCCCCGCTGCCGACCAGGTTTTCAAACTTGAGTATTTTGTAAAGCTCAACAGGTTCCTTCTCGATTTCCACATTTTTTATATCCGTTGAACTATTTTTTCTCATGATCGACATCGATCCCCCGTATTTAAATACGTGTTTTTATGTCAACAAAATCACAATGATTAAAATTTTAAATTCCAAGACCGGAAGAGACCAAAATGCACAACAATTCAAGACTATATGGAATTAATCTAATGGCTTTTGATCTTGTTTGATATTTGGACAGTGTAATTTGGAATTTGTTGTTATCTGGTGCTTGTAATTTGTTGTTTCCGGTTTATCTGAATTTGCGTTATTCGATTTCGTAGGCAAGACTGACCTGGACACGAATTCGGCTTTCTCCAGGCTCCATGGGCGGCACCATTGACTCGGCCGTTGCCTGTATGCCGGCCCTGCGAAACGTATTTGGCATGGGCGGGCTGTGGACCGGATAGGTACTTAATGAGACAATTCGTTTTAACTTGACACCGGCGGCACCGGCCAGGGTTTCAGCCCGGGTTATGGCCTGCCGGGTGGCAAGAGCAAGGGCCCTGTGTTCCAGAAGCGTTCTATCTTTTATGTAAAATTTGATGCTGTGAATGTTGTTGGCACCTTTTTCAAGCGCTTTTGCGACAATGATCGCAGCATGCCCGGATAAACGGTCCGATGCAAACCCTTCAAGGGTCACCGTAACGCCATTGTGCACTTCATACCCCTTGATATTGGGCGGTTTTGCCTTGTAATCCCTTTGGGGCGTGACCCGGTAATCAATGGTCTTGAGTGTAAGACGTTCAATATTCAACGATTTGACGGCCAAAATGACTTTACCGGTGATGTCCATGTTTGCTGCGCTGACCGCCTCCAGATTCCGTCCCTGGGTGACAACGGCAATGGTAATTTTAACGGAATCGTTTTCACCGGTCACCTCGGCCCCACCATCGGTAAGAATTAAATTACGGTCTGCCGCCGGCACGGATTCAGCCGAAACAAAAGGGATACAAAGGAGCACCCCAGCTACTAAAATCAAAATAAATGTTTTTTTCATTGCCGCCTCCCTATTGAATTTTCTTCAATGGTAATACATGATCTACCCGAAATCAAGTTCCAGTCTCACCGTAAAGTGTTTATAAAATGGCGGAACAAAGTGATTTCTTATTTCGGCAGTCGACCTTCCCTGTTCGATATTCGATATTCAAAAAAGGCCTTATTCTGCAGCTATTGAGAAAGTCTATTTATTCTCGCCGAAACGGTGAGACCGTTCCGGGTCACACGGGCGGCCCGTGGTTTAGTTAGCTGCAATTATCGGTTAAAAATGGCTGTTCAACGCCAGTGTGATGGGTGGCCTGCAGCAACGCAGGGGAAGAGGTCTTTTTTCGGGTCCTGCCGGCCATGGTGTCAGGTTTGTTGTCAATTCCGTGGTGGCATCAAAACGAAGGTAGTTTTGCAGATTTATCGATATCGATTATTTTCTTTCCGCCAATATAGTCACAGGTCTCATAGGTGGTGATCTTTGAAAGTTTGGCTGTAATTGCACCAAGCGTTGCCACCTGTTCGGTAATAATTTTTAACTTTGGGTACAAAGGATCATTTTCATGCATCTTCAACTGCAGCAATTCGGAATATCCGCCGATGACATGCAGCGGCTGATTTAGTTCATGACAGACGGCCCCCGCCATTTCAAGAACCCCTACGAGCTTTTCCCTTCTCAGGCGATCTTCTCCAGCCTGCCTGTGCCCGGAGATATCTCTTAAAATACCGATTGCATGCCAGTGATCGCGTATTTTAACCGCCGACAGGGAAAGTTCAATGGGAATAACCCTGCCGTCCCTGTGCAGAGCCTCAACCTCAAGAGATTTTCCGATGGCACCCCCCTGGCCGATTGTTTTAAAATGATGAAATCCCCGCGTATAATCCCCGGCATATTCGGGGGAAGCCAAGGTCTCGTGCAGCGGCATGCCGATAATCTCCTCATTTGAATACCCGAACATCGCCCGTGCGGATTTGTTCATGTAGGAAACCCGGCCCTCATTATCCATCATTAAAATTGCATCTTTCACTGAATCGCCCAGAGCAATAAATACCTGCCGGCTTTCTTGCATGGCTTCAATTTTCCGGCGCTCTGAAGCATCCCGCAAAGTGACGATAATGGCCTGCCCGCCGACCCATGGAATCATCCGTGCCATCAGTTCCATGGGTGAGATTGTATCATCTGCTGCTTTGCAATTGGTGTTGAAAACTGCATCCCCGACAGTTATTTTACGCAACAGTTCCGCTTTAGATAAATCGTTTTTATGATAGAATAAAGTATTAAAATGTTTGCCGAGCAGATATTTAATATCATATCCCAGAGTTGTACATAGCGTTTTATTCGCATCGATGATCTCTCCTGTGATGCCATGAACGATCAAAACAGCATCCGGAGAACTGTCAAAAATCGTGCGGTATTTTTTTTCAGACACCTGCAGAAGTCCATCTATTTTTCGTAGTGACCGAGCCTGCTCGTCTATCAGTCTGATACGATTTTCCAACGCTTCATATGACGGTTTATCAGACACTTATCATCCCCTTGTATTCCCGGCAGTTTTGCCATACTGATCAGGCCAGTTGTTCGGCACCGCTGTATACCTCTTCGATGGTAAGCACAACCGCCCCATACCCCGGATATTTTTTATCCAACCACATGCTTTTCATATCATCATAAATATCGCCCCTGGTAAAATAATCCAGTGTTCCCTTGACCTGGAATGATTTTTTCTCGTCTGTAATATATAAAATGGTGGCTTTGGTTCCGGCCTTAACGTTCTCCAGGGTTTTGTGCATTTTATTGTTGGCCACCACGATCTTCTCATCACCAATTCTTTGTGCACAAACGGCATAGATTGTATTGGGCATTCCTTTTTTATTGACGGTTGTAAATACTACGGGGCCTTCATGTACGTCCCAGGCATTGATTGCAACTTCAGGTAATTTTGCCACTTGTTCGCCTCCTTGATTATGTTATAATTACATTATAACATAGTTGATATTTTATAAACAGTCTCCAAGCCTAATTATTATTTGTATCAAGCCTATAACCCCTACCCATAAAAAAGTGAAGCTTTTTTTACAACGCTTTCGCTTCAGATTTCCATTGACACGTCAGATGCAAAGCTGTTTATACAATAAAAGAAAAAATGTGCTGCATCAATACCATTTATATACGCGAATTTTCGAAAAAAATATAATGAAAACTAAAACTTTTTTCTTTTTGGTATTATTTGTCACAAGCCTGGCACCGGTCTATCCGCAATCAATAGCTGATTTATCGCCGGTCGGGCCAGGTAACAAAGCATTACTTGTTCAGGCAGTCATGTGTGACGGCGTTAAAAATTATTCCCCTGTAAATCCGGCCGTCGTGTTTTCCATCGGCAGCGGCAAAATCTCCTGTTTTACCGCATTTGATCCGGTACCGGAAAATATGTTTATCCTTCACAACTGGTTTTACCGGGGCCGAATGGTCACCCGGAAAAAGCTCTTTCTCAAATCGCCGAAATGGTCCACCTTCAGCAGTATTCAGTTGCGGGAAATGGACAAAGGTCCCTGGTTTATTGAGATCAGTGATCTTCAGGGAAAAATTTTTAAAACACTTCGCTTCAGCATCACGGATTGATATGCAATACGATTTTATCCTATTTTTAAACAGCATCCGGTGGCAGGACATCGTCGATATTACCTTGAACAGTTACATCCTTTTTCGATTATATGTTCTTCTCCGCGGCACCAATGTATTTCGAGTCCTTGCCGGCATTACCCTGCTCTGGATTCTTCAACGCATTGCCGCTGCAATAGGCCTTATCGTAACCAGTCTGGCCTTCCAGGGAATCATCGCATTTGCCGCACTCATTATTATCATTGTGTTTAAAAATGAAATTCGCAGTGTTTTGCAGACCAAGAATATAAAAACCATTCTCTGGGGCCTGCACTATCAAACAATAAAAACGCCTGTAGAGATCGTGATCGAAAGCATTTACGAATTATCGCGCCGACGCAGCGGAGCACTGCTGGTTTTCCCGGCAGCCGAAGATTTAAAGGAGTTTACCCAAAGCGGTATCACCTGGCACGGCCAGATATCAAAAGAGATGATTCTCAGTATTTTCTGGCATGACAACCCGGTCCATGACGGCGCTGCCATTATAATGGGTGACCGCATTACCGAGGTCGGGGTGATCCTGCCGTTATCAAAACGCCAGAATTTACCATCCTATTACGGAACCCGCCACCGGGCCGCCGCCGGTCTGGCCGAGCAGACTGATGCGCTGGTAATCGTTGTATCCGAAGAACGCGGTAAGGTGGTGGTCGCCAAAGAAGATCGTATAATCGATATCCATGACAATTTGGAACTGGCCCAGATACTTGAAGATCATGTCGGAATGTCGACAAAGCATATCTCATCCCGTAAAAAGGAAAATCTTCGTTTAGGATGGGCCGCTGTCCTTGCTTTTTTTTTCGTTTCAGGAATCTGGTTTAGTTTTGCACGCGGCCTTGAAACCCTGGTCACACTTGAAATTCCCGTCGAATATATGAACCGCAGTCCCCAAATGCAGATTCTGGAGACCTCTATCAATGAAGTCAGCCTGAACCTCAGCGGCTCCGGGAATCTTATCAAATCCATTCGTCCCGAACAGGTCAATGTACGACTGGACCTGAGCAAGGCGGTTGTCGGGAAAAATACAGTAACCATTACCCCGGAAGACATCACGTTGCCGCCCGGAGTGTTATTAAAAAAAGTGACGCCTACGGTAGTAAAAGTGACGCTGGATGTTTCCATAGAAAAAAATCTGCCGATCCAGGCGGACTGGATCGGCAAACTGCCTGAAAGTCTGATAATCGCAAGTGCAACGCTTGCACCGGAGAGGATCAAAATTATCGGCGCCAAAAATATTTTAAATAAAATAACAACGATCTACACTGAAAAAATTCAGCTTGACAGTATTAAACAATCAGGCGAAATCACGGTCAAACTCGCCCTGAGCCCTGCTTCATTAAAGATCGTTCCCGGTTCGCCAGACAAAATTACACTTACGTATGTTGTAAAGAACAGGCCACCTGCCGACAATGAAGAGTAATTTATGTCCGTCCAGAAATGGTTTTTTTGCCCGACCTCATTGGTATGCACAAAAATAATCATCGGAATATCAAACATATGTCTAAAGGTTATTTTTCCCCAATGCCTATATCTTGGACAAAAATCCTCATTTCCGGATAGACACAAACGCATGGTTTTCCCGCGGTGAAGAATAAGGGTCGGAAAAGGAAAAAATATTGACATGATAAACAAAATCATCTACCACGCCCATGGGGCATGCTTTGATGAAACCCCTTCAGGGGGGCTGAAAACACTTCGAGTTCACTCATTTGTAATTTATGATAAAGGATGCAGCCATCCTGAAAGGCTATGAATATCGAACACCCAATGTTGATAAATTCGTAATAAGTCGAATTTCAAAAATACGTTATTCCGCCGCTATTGAGTGCGTATATTTATTCTCGCCGGATCGGCAGCACCTTCTCGGTCGCACGGCCAGAGCCGGTGGTTTAATTCATTGCAATTAATTTATAGGAAAAAAATGCCACCTCTTGAAATGACCTCGGATATGATGATTGTATTCGGGTTTTTACTTTTTGTAACAATTTTATTTATCTTTGAAATCGTAAGAGTTGATATGGTCGGGCTTTTAATGATGGTGCTTCTTCCCCTATCCGGTGTGATAACAGCATCCCAGGCCATCAGCGGCTTAAGTTCAAATGCCGTTGTCTCAATCATCGCCGTTATCATCATTGGGGAAGGGCTTGATAAAACAGGTGCCATGAATATTTTTGTCAGGCATATCATAAAATTTGCCGGAAAAAGTGAAATACGTATCATGCCACTGATTGCCGGAACCGTGGCGTTTATCTCCGGTTTTATGCAGAACATTGGCGCTGCAGCCCTTTTTTTACCGGCCACCAGCAGGATCTGCCGGCAATTGAATGTACCCATTTCAAAAATCCTGATCCCCATGGGATTTTGTGCTGTTATGGGTGGATGTATCACGCTGGTGGGTTCAAGTCCATTAATCCTGTTAAATGATCTGATGGCATCCTGGTGGTCAAACAACCAGGCAATCTTAGGAGACAGGCCATTTGAAGCTTTTGGACTTTTCAGTGTAACACCTATCGGCATCGCCCTTGTTATATCGGCAATCCTGTATTTCATTCTTTTTGGAAGGTTCATATTACCAAAGGTAAAATCAAATGCAGGCCCTGACCATCTGCTGAACCACGATCTTGAATACACCTATGGGGAAGAAATTCACAATGTCTATGAGGTGAATATTCCGTTAAATTTTGAAACAAAACGACTGGACGAGTTGAAAATCAGGCCCTTGTATCATTCAACGGTTATTTGTATTTATAAACAGGGAGAGCGAGATGGCAGATACAGGGTGACCGTCCCTGCCCGGTCAGATATTATTGAACCCGGAGATATTATAGGTGTCATCAGCAACGCGAATAATATAAAAAATCTTGTAAAAAATATGGAATGGGAACTTTGTAATGAACTCAACAGATTAAATGAGGTGTTATCCCCTGACAACGCCGGTATCAGCGAGGCTATTGTAAGACCCCGGTCTGAACTGGTCGGGAAAACACTGCACCAGGCTTATTTCAGAAAAATATTCCAGGTCAACCCGCTGGCTTTATTCAGAAAAAATAATGTTTTGTTTGAGAATATCTCTGAAACAAAAATTCAAACCGGAGACGCGTTACTCTTTTTTGGCCAATGGGAGAAATTTCATTTATTACAACGCAAAAAAGACTTTGCCTTTACCGAGCATATCCGGGGTGAAATCATACACCCGGAAAAAGCAGGACTTGCCATTAGCTGCCTGGTTTTGGCGCTTGTTCTAGCGCTTGGACTAAAAATCCAATTGTCTGTAGCATTACTATCGGGTGCTGTCAGTATGATTCTCACCAAAGTTCTGAGCATTGACGAGGCATATCGTGGTGTTGACTGGATGACTGTTTTTCTGCTGGCCGGCCTGATACCTTTAGGGCTTGCCTTTGAAAAAACAGGTGCCGCACTTTATTTATCCACATCCATTGCCAATCTTATGCCGGGGACACTGACACCTTTTGTTCTATTTTTACTCATAGGGAGTTTAACCTCTTTTTTTACCCTGGTGACCTCCAACGTCGGTGCTACCGTACTCATGATCCCCCTTGCTATGAACATGGCGGTTCAATACAATGCTGATCCAAGAATGGCGGCATTGCTTGTTGCCATAGCCGCATCAAACACCTTTATTTTCCCCACTCACCAGGTCAATGCGCTGGTCATGAGACCGGGCGGTTACAAGGTAATCGATTATGTCAAGGCAGGTAGCGGGATGACGCTCTTATACATTTGTGTGGTCATGACCATTTTGTATTTTTTCTATGACATCTCCATATGAAATTCTTTTAACATCATATTCTATAATTGCTTTGTTAATAGCACAATTGTAATATAACAAGATTTTTAGTGATTTTCATTTAATAATCGTATATAAGAATCATTAATGGTAAGCAACGTATTTAAACGAGAAAGGATTCCGTCAACTCGGAATCCGGCATTTTTTTACCTGACGCAACCATTATATTTTAAGATTCCATGTCAAGCCAAAAAACCTGATCATCAAGTATAAACAGGGTATCAGGCCCAAAAGAATTGTTAACTTGTTGAAAATATGGAAGATAACCTTTTAAATTATTATGAACGCGAACTGACATTTGTCCGCGAGATGGGCGCGGAATTCGCAAAAAAATACCCCAAGATTGCCGGTCGGCTGCAACTTGAACCCGACAAGTGTGACGATCCCCATACAGAGCGACTGATCGAGGCGTTTGCATTTATCAGCGGACGAATCCACAAAAAAATAGAAGATGATTTCCCTGAAATAACCGAATCTATTCTCAGTATCATCTACCCGCATTACATCCGCCCCATACCCTCCACCTGCATTGTCAATTTTCAGCCCATAAAGCAAACCATCCCGCCGGTGGGATACCGAATTGATAAAAACGCCGCACTTTATTCCAAATCCGCGGGCGGCGCAACCTGTCAGTTCACAACTGCCTATCCGGTTACCATCTGGCCCGTGGATGTAACCGAGGCAAAGCTCGCAGACCCTATTAAACAGATCAAAGGCACTCAGCAGGTGCTTTCGATCCGATTGCAGACATACGGCGGCCAGAGTATTTCCGACATTCAATGGAAACATCTGCGCTTTTTTTTAAACGGCCCCCATCAACATGTTTTCCATCTCTATGAACTCCTGTTCAATCATGTATGTCACCTGGAATGTGACGCCGTGGACAGCCAGGGCAAAAAACAGATCATCACCATGCCCATAGACAGCATCGCGCCGGTGGGGTTTGGCCCGGATGAGGGTGTTCTCCCCTATTCCAAAAGATCTTTTCCAGGTTATATCCTGCTGTTCGAGTATTTCTGTTTTCCCGAAAAATTTCTTTTTTTTGATCTTTGCGGTATGGAAAGGCTTCAAGACAGGGACCTTGCCGACATTCTGGATATCAGGATATTTCTTGACAGGCCGGCCAAATCAAATCTTGTCATCAATAAAGACACGTTCTGTACCAACGCTACACCCGCAGTCAACCTTTTTAACCGTATCGCGGAACCGATTCGTGTTGAACAGCAAAAAACGGAATACCGGGTCATTCCGGATGTCAGAAGACAGGACTCAACCGAGGTCTATAGTATAGACAAGGTGACGTCTTCATCAATGTCATCGCCGGGCCATGATGTTAATTTTAAACCTTTTTATTCCGTAAGGCATCATCTGGATGAAGACAACACCTCAAACCGACGCGCATTCTGGCATATGGAGAGGCGTTCTTCAGGGAAAAAAGGCGATGATGGCAGTGAGGCTTTCCTGTCCTTTACAGATTTGGATTTCAACCCCGCCGATCCGGGCGAAGAAACCTTGACCCTGCATGTCACCTGTACGAATCGGGATCTCCCCGGGCGTCTTCCTTTTGGTGATGCAGAAGGCGATTTCGGCCTGGAAACTGCTGCGCCGGTGGCCCGTATAAACAGCCTGATAAAACCGACCAGGACACGAAGGCCTTCACTTGGAGGGGCATTACAATGGCGCCTTATATCCCATCTCTCGCTCAACTACATGTCCATTGTACAAGGTGGAGAAGAGGCCCTTCGAGAAATCTTAAGTCTCTATGATTTTGACAACTCACCTGCCACGCGTCAACAGATAAACGGAATCGCTTCTCTGAAGTCAAAATATGTTACCAAGAGGATCGGACAGGGATTCTGCCGGGGGGTACGGGTCACAATAGAATTTGACGAAAATAAGTTCGTGGGCACCGGTCTCTATCTATTTGCGTGTGTTCTGGAAAGATTCCTGGCCCAGTATGTATCGATAAATTCTTTTTCCCAATTAACGGCAAAAACGCTGCAGCAAAAAGAGGCAATAAAACAGTGGGCCCCCAGAAACGGAAATCGGGTATTACTTTAAAAAAACGTCTGTTTGAAGAATTTTACCGTTTTTCATTTTTTAAGGCTGTAGACCTTCTTGAATCCCTGTCTCCTGACAAACAGCCGTTGGGTCAGACCCTTGTACCCGGTCAGGAAGCTGTCAGATTTTCCGTAAAACCGGGGTTTTCTTTTCCGCCCAGCGATATTTCAAGTCTATCGCAAAATGATAAAAACCTGCCGGTTGATATGTCAGTCACTTTTATGGGACTTATCGGCCCCAACGGTATCCTGCCTCATTGGTATAATGATCTGGTTGAAGCAAGAAACCGAAAAAAAAATTCGAGTGTAGCCGCTTTTTTCGATATTTTTCATCATCGTTTTATATCGCTTTTCTATCTTGCATGGAAAAAACACCGGTTTCCGGAGAACTATCGGCCCGGCGCCAGCGACAGGCTGTCCAGATACATGCTGAGTTTGTCCGGCCTTGGTACACCCGGGCTCAGCAAAATGATCGGGCTGCCGGAGGAGTCTCTGGCATTTTACAGCGGACTTTTATCAAGGCCGGCACCGTCGTCTGTCGCCATCGAAAGTGCTGTATCATACCTTGCCGGTACTGCCGTGGCAATCGATCAATTCATCGAACAGATAATTCCACTGGACATTGAGGATCAAACCCGAATCGGCGCTGCCAACAGCCAACTCGGCATTGATACGGTTTGCGGAAGCTATGTCCATGACTGCCAGAGTAAATTCAGACTCAACCTTGGCCCCATGGGCTATAGGGATTACCTTCGGTTTCTTCCGGGTGGTGATATGCTCAAACCGATTTTTTCACTCGTAAAATACATCGTTGGGATGGAGTATGAATTTGAAGTTTGTATATTTTTGCAGCGGGAAGAAATTCCGCCATGCATTTTAGGTGGTGAATCGGCGCCCCGTCTTGGCTGGACCACCTGGGTCAAAAATCCTGATGTCATGAATGAAAGCGATCATGGCATTACATTTCAAGAAAACGAAATGTACAACTAAAACCCCAACTCGGATAAACCGGCCCTGTTGGAAAGGCGTACGCCGAAAATTACAAATTGCACGCACCAAATTATAGATAAATTTCAAGTTACAATATCCCAATTTTAAACAAGATCAAAACCCTATTTAATTTTTATTATTCAACTATAAAGGAGCAAATCATGGCCGTATCAAATCTCAAGTCCCTTATCGGAAAACTGAACAGTACATGCCGGAGTGCTCTTGAATCGGCTGCCGGGCTTTGCATGTCACAAACACATTATGAAGTGGATGTCGAGCATTTTCTTATTAAACTGCTTGATCTGTCCAATACGGATATGGAGAAAATCCTGAGACATTTTGAAATCAATCAGGATCATTTGACGGCAGATCTGACACGCAGCATCGAAGGCTTTAAAACCGGCAATGCCAGAACCCCCGCTCTTTCACCCCGTATCCCCAAAATGATACAGGACGCCTGGATGGCGGCTTCTATAGACTTTCAGGCACCCAGTGTCCGTTCTGGTCATATTCTTTTGTCTCTTTTGGGCAATGATCAGACAGCCAGAATGCTTTTGGCAAGCTCGGAAACATTCAAAAAAATTTCAATTGAAACCCTGGCCCAAAGCCTGATGGATATTGTGACAGGTTCCGCCGAAGACAGTCAGGCCGCAGAATCCGGCCAGACCGCAGCCATGCCCGGAGAGGCGATGCCTGCTTCAACCAAGGCCCTGGATCAGTATACCATCAACCTGACGCAGATGGCAAAAAATGGAGAAATTGACCCGGTTTTAGGGCGCGATTTTGAAATTCGGCAAATGATTGATATCCTGATTCGTCGCCGGCAAAACAATCCCATCCTCACCGGCGAAGCAGGCGTTGGGAAAACCGCTGTTGTTGAAGGGTTTGCGCTGAGGATTACGCAAGGGGATGTACCGCCGGCGTTAAGTAATGTTATCCTTCACTCTCTGGATATGGGTCTTTTACAGGCCGGCGCCGGCATAAAAGGAGAGTTTGAAAACCGTTTAAAATCCGTCATCAACGAAGTAAAGGCTTCTCCGGTACCCATTGTTCTTTTTATTGATGAAGCCCATACCCTTATTGGGGCGGGGGGTCAGGGTGCCGGTGACGCCGCCAATCTTTTAAAACCGGCACTGGCACGCGGTGAACTGCGTACCATCGCTGCAACCACATGGGCCGAATACAAAAAATACTTTGAAAAAGATGCCGCCATGGCTCGCCGTTTCCAGGTTGTAAAAATAGATGAACCGGACGAGGAAAAAGCCCTGATCATGATGCGGGCCATTGGACCGTTTCTGGAAAAACACCACCGTGTCATGATCACTGATGATGCCCTGGCAGACACGGTTTCCCTTTCCCACCGTTACATTTCAGGCCGGCAGCTTCCCGACAAGGCGGTCAGCGTCCTGGATACCGCCTGTGCAAGGGTAGCCATCGGGTTGACCACAAGCCCGCCGTCCATTGAAGAGGCCACCCGGCATATTGCCGACATTGAAAGAGAGCAAAAAAACCTTGAAAAAGAAACGCTCATGGGGCGTGAACATACCGAACGGCTTTCCGCTCTTGAAAAGGAAAAGATAGAAACGCGGGCTCGTTTGGACGATTTAAGCAAAAGATGGCAGAACGAGATGGAGATCGCCAAAAAAATTCTGGATCTCAGGCAAACGCTTAGTGATCTGTATGAAGCGCAACCGGGACGCGAAGACCTTCTTGAAAAGCAGGAATCCCTCAAAATTCTCGAAACTGAACTGGCTGAAAAACAGGAAGATACCCCCCTTGTGCAGGTTGCCGTGGATTCACAGATCATCTCAGAGGTAATCTCAGGATGGACCGGTATTCCCACAGGACGAATGCAGACAGATGAAATCCAGACCGTACTAAATATGGAAAAACTGATGAGTGAACGGATCATCGGCCAGGACCATGCCCTGGCTGCCATCGGCCAGATGATCCAGACTTCAAAGGCGGGAATAGAAGATCCATCCAAACCAACGGCGGTCTTTCTCTTTGTCGGTCCGAGTGGTGTTGGAAAAACAGAGACGGCCCTGGCCATCTCCGATCTTTTATACGGTGGCGAAGACAATGTGATCACCATCAATATGTCCGAATACCAGGAAGCTCACACGGTTTCAAGCCTCAAAGGCTCCCCTCCGGGATATGTCGGCTATGGTGAAGGCGGTGTGCTCACCGAAGCGGTCCGGCGGCGGCCCTACAGTGTGGTGCTTCTTGACGAAATAGAAAAGGCACACACGGATGTAACTGAAATTTTTTATCAGGTATTTGACAAGGGGAAAATGGAAGACGGCGAAGGCCGGCTCATTGATTTCAAAAACACCCTGATTATCATGACCTCCAACCTTGGAACGGATATGATTATGAACCTCTGCGCCGATGAAGAGACCATGCCTGATTCCCCGGCCCTGGCCCAGATGCTGGCTCCCGAACTTCAGAAACATTTCAAACCCGCCTTCCTGGGCCGCGCCAAGGTGGTGCCCTATTTTCCCATCACAGATGAGAATATGCGCCTGATTGTAAAACTCAAATTGGACCGGGTGGTAAAACGCATGCAGGAAAATAAAAATATCACCTTTGGATACAGTGACGAACTTATTGAATCCATTGCCGGCCGATGCACGGAAGTTGACAGCGGGGCCCGGAATGTGGACCATATTCTTACCAATACGCTGTTGCCTGAAATGTCAAGGGAGCTCCTGACCCGTATGGCAAGGGGCGAACAGATTAAAAAAATAACGGTATCCCTGGCCGACGAAGGATTTGATTTTAATATAAAGTAGTGTCCGTCATGTCGGGTTGTGGTATCGCTGCAATATTAAAAAAGTAAAAAGGGGAACCAATATGCCCTATACCCAAGAAAACAAATCGCTTGTGATCGATACGCCGCTGGCCAAAAACGAGCTGTTGCTGACCCGGCTTTCAGGAAAAGAAGGGATCTCCACACTTTTCAGTTTCGAATTGGAAATGTTGTCGGAAAATCACGAAATCGCTTTTGATAAAATCATCGGCAAAGCCGTCACGGTTTCTATTATCCTGGCAGATGGCGGCAATCGGTTTTTCAACGGCATTGTATCTAGGTTTTCCCAGGGAAGCGGCGGTGGAGAATCCATGGGAGACTCCCGTTTTTCGCATTACACGGCAACGATGGCCCCATGGCCATGGCTGCTTACAAAGACGGTCGATTCGAGAATATTTCAGCAGCTTTCAGTGCCTGACATCATAGAGAAAATTTTTAAGGAAAAGGGCTTTTCCGACTACAGAATAGCGCTCCATGACAGTTATGACAAAAAAGACTACTGTGTTCAGTACCGGGAAACGGATTTCAACTTTATTTCCAGGCTCATGGAACAGGAGGGAATCTGTTATTTTTTTGAGCATGAAGAAAAAAAGCACACACTGGTTCTGGCCGATTCTCCGGATGAACACAAACCCTGTCCAAAACAGGACCGTGCCCGGTGCCAGATGAGTGCCGGCGGCTGGCTTGAAGCGGATGTTATAACCAAACTGGCATGGCATCAGGAGATCCGGGTTGGTAAATATACCGTGAATGATTACAATTTCGAAACACCGAATACCGATCTCAAAGTGGAGGCATCCACCCGACACCCGTTAGGACCCGGGGAGCGTGAAATTTATGATGCACCGGCCCGGTACGCCAAGCGTAATGAGGGCGATCGGGTGGCCAATATCCGCATGCAGGAGGAAGAAGCCCGGATCACCCATATAACCGGCGCAGGGGACTGCCGGGCGTTTACCAGTGGATATCGATTTGATCTTCTGGACTATCACAGGACGGACATGAATGAAAAATCCTATGTTTTGACCTCCGTCGATCATAACGCCTTTGAACCGGCCGGCACTTCCGGACACAAGGCCAATGCATCTTATACCAACAAATTTACATGCATTCCCTTTGAGATTCCCTATCGACCGCAGCGAAAAACCCCTAAGCCGGTGCTGGAAAGCGCCCAGACCGCCATTGTTACAGGCCCTTCCGGAGAAGAGATCTACCCGGATAAATACAGCCGGGTCAAGGTTCAGTTTCCATGGGACCGCGAGGGTAAAAAGGATGAAAACAGCTCCTGCTGGATCCGGGTCAGCCAGCCCTGGGCCGGTGCCGGATGGGGGGCCATGTTTATCCCCCATGTGGGCCACGAGGTGATCGTAAACTTTGTTGAAGGCGACCCGGACCGGCCCATTATCACCGGCCGGGTATACCACGGCACCAACATGCCGGCCGACACCCTGCCCGATGAGAAAACAAAAAGCGTCATCAGAAGCCGTCAGGACAATAATATTGTCATCGAGGACAAAGAAGGCGATAAACATATTCATCTCAAGCAGGCCTGCGGCAATGAGATTATTATGCATGAAAGCAGCCCTGACATTGAGATCAAACAGGAATGCGGCAATAAAATACACATGAAGGCTACCGGACCCGTGGTTGAAATAAAACAGAAGTGCGGCAATTCCATCGTTATGGACGGCAAAAAAAAATTCATCGCCTGCAATACACCGATTGGAAACACGAAATTTGAGATGGGGGCCCTCCCGAGCAAACCCGGAAGTATTGGGTTTGAACAAAAGACGGATGGGGACTGGTATAAAGAAAACACCGGTTGCAAAGTGACAAGAACAATTGCTGCGGTGGAAGAGTATGCAATGTCTGCCAAAGCGACTCAAACGGTGGGTTTGTCTACTGATCTATTTCTTGGTGCAAAACATGAAACTCTTGTCGGTACAAAAATATCCCTTAATGTATCTAAGGAAATCAACAAAAATGCCCTGAGCAGAGACAGAAAATCAAAGGGACATATTTTTTACGGTTCTAAAGATTACATTGAACTTATTGGCGGCGGTGGCGATGAAGGCAAATTAAAACTCGATGCCAGCGGCTTAAAAATTGACTGCAAAGGCACCACAATTGATGTTTTTCAGGGGAGCAACATAGAAATTTGTTCAGAGAAGCATCTTAAATTGAAAGCCAAAAACGATTTAATTCTCGAAGCCGGTGGCGACATAATCCTGAAGTACAAGGGTATCCACTACATTAAAGGAAAACTGGTAACACCAAATATAAAAGATACAGGATCTTGATCTCCAAGTGCCTTGGCACAACCGCCGACACTAAAGACCTATCAAGGAGCCCCGCATGTCCGATTCACCGGTATTGGTCATTTCCATTATTATTATTGCACTTCTGCTTTTCATAGGCATTTGTGACTTTTTTTATATGGATATAACTGGATTGGGACGAAGAAAAGCGCTTCGTGAATTTCCGGCTGCAGCCCAAAAATTTGGTTTTATCCCCCCAAAAAAACAACCATCCAGACAATTCGGCACCTATACCGGTATTTACAAGGGGTACAATTTTAAAATTGATCCGGACAGCAACGCCACGATCCGTCTTGAGATGAACCCTGTTCCCGGTCTTACGGAATTCATCACACGGCAGGGCCAGACAAACTTTGATAGTGGTGACAAAGGCTTTGATAAATTTTTCAAAATACGCCTCGTCTCTGCTGAACTTGGCCAAAAACTGCGGGAAGCAGTCGCTTTTTTAACCTATACCGTTCAGTTCGGAAAAAGATGGAAGGGCAAGTACAATTATATACAGATTTATAAAGGCAGTATTTACTGCTCCTTCAAGTATGGCAGCGGTCATTATATCCCGGTATCCGCGCTGGAGAAGATTATACCGGACATGGTCAGACTCGCTGATCTACTGCAAACAGCGGTCATAGAAAAATAATACCCATCGTGCCCGATTTACTTTATTTGATTATCAATATTCCGATTTAATTCCGGCACCAGCGCAGATGCAGATGTTAATGTATAGATATACCTTCAGGTTATCAACTATTGGAAATAATAAACGAATCACCATTTGAAGTGGCATACATCCCGGGGCGTCTCCCCTTTCCGGGGCATTCTTTGACCCTCATCGTCAAAGGGACCTTTGATTTGTCTCCGGAAAAAACAGCGGCTCCGGCAGAGGAACAGCTTTATCCCACCGGCGATGAATTTTATGAAGAGGATGAAGAGATGCTGGGCGGTCCCCGATATGCAAGCGATTTTGCCTGTTTCAAACCCGCAGCCGATCTGCTTCTCGTTGGGAAATGTCATGTCCCTGCCGAAAAACAGCGTCTGGCCCAACAGGTGTCTTTCCAGGTGGGTGCCTGTGCCAAGTCTCTTATGGTCACCGGTAATCGTACATGGAAGCGCGGCCTGGTGGGGTCCACCCCCAGTGTCCCTGAGCCGTTCACGGCCATTGATTTGAAGTATCAGAACAGCTACGGCGGTCCCGGATATGCTGAAAATCCCGTGGGCAAAGGATTTGGAAAGCAGGTGGATAAAAACGGGAAAAAAATAAAATATCTTCCCAATATTACCCATCTTACCGACACCCTCAGCACCTCCCGGACACGTCTGGAACCGGCGGGTTTCGGGCCCCTGGCCCAGACCTGGAAACAGCGCCGTGCTTACCTGGGCACCTATAAAGGCAAGTACCTGAAAGAATACTGGCCCTGGTTTCCCGCTGATTTTGACTGGCACTACTTCAATGCGGCACCTGTTGATATGCAGGTGGAAGGATACCTTGCCGGTGATGAAAAAATCAATTTTACAAACCTTCATCCGCTGCATGAACAATATGAGGCCAATCTTCCCGGGTTGAGAATTCGTTGTTTTGTCAATCAGCAGATTAACGCCCCTGAACCCGCCGATTTGCAGTTCAAAGAAGTCAACATGCGCCTGGACACCTTATGGACCGATATGGACAGCGAAACGCTGGTGCTTGTCTGGCGCGGGTGGTGTGAGGTTTTGTCTGAGGAATTCGAGGATATTGAGCATTTGTTTATTGTCTCCGAGCTTTTAGAAGACCCTTTAAAACCGGCAAGTTATTACAAAGAGTCTCTGGATAGACGTTTGTGGGAAATGGCAAAAGGCGATGTCGACGAGCTGCCTGAAGAGCCAAGTGAACCCGATGAAACAAAAGAAGATGACAAAGACATTGAGGCGGAAATTGCCAGGGCTGAGCAAGAAAGCAGAGCCCAGTTGATCGCCGCCGGCATCGACCCTGATAATCTGCCGGAGCAAAGTGAAGAAGATAAAAAAAAGGAGGCGGCGCTTCTTAAAGAACTCGGTTTTGAACCTGAAGAAAGTGAGGTGCCTTTAACTCGCGAGCTTATCCATGAAAGGTTTAAACGGGGCGAAAACTTTGCCGGGGAGGACTTATCCGGTCTTGATCTATCTGACCTTGCATTAGCCGGTATTGATCTGCGTGGTTGTATTCTGAACCGTACGATATTTAGGAACAGTGACCTTTCCGGAGCTGATCTTTCCACGGCAAATTTTTCTCATGCAGATCTCACCGCGGCAAACTTACAAGGGGCGTCACTTCTTGAAGCGGATTTCACAGAAGCTGCCCTTGAAAGGGTTGACCTGAGCACGGCAACACTTGAGGGGGCCACATTTGAAAAAGCCAGGATGCAAAAGGCAAAACTTGCTGATATAAAAGCTACCGGGGCCGACTTCTCCCAGGCGAATCTAAGCGAAGCGTTGCTAACCGACAGTGTTTTTGCAAAGGCTGATTTTTCGAAGGCCCTTTTACAGCGTACCGACTTTAGCAGGTCTGATTTAAAAGAAGCTTCCGTAGAGGGGGCTATTGGCCCTGATGTCCGTATGGATGAGGCCGATCTCACCGAACTTCGGGCATCGGAAGGCTGTAATTTTTCTAATGGCTCTTTTCGCAGGGTGCATGCTGACGAATCCATCTGGGAAAATGCCGATTTGAATGGGGCTGATTTTTCATTTGCCTGTATGGAGGGGGCTGATTTTACTTCCGCTGTGTTGGAAGGGGCCAATTTTGCAGCCGCCGATATGAAATTTGCCCGTTTTCCCAAGGCAAATCTGAAAGGCGCAAAAATGGTGAGTACCAACCTGTTCCAAGGGAGTCTTGAAAAAACCGATCTCACCGGTACGGATCTGCGTGGTGCCAATCTTTATGCGGTAGAGTTTCTTGAAGCACATCTGGAAGAGACCCTGCTGGAATTTGCCAATACCAAAATGACCAAACTGGATCAAAAATAGGGACTTCCCAATTATGTCGATTCCTGAAAATTTTGAAGAACTGCTATCAAAGCTCAAAGCCGGTGAAGTCCTTGAAGATCTTGTCCTGAATGCAAAAAAAATGAAAGGAATGCTGCTTGCCAATGCCCGTATGCCGCGGGCAAAATTTGACGATTGCGACCTTGAAGGAATCAATTTTCGTAATGCGGTATTGCCCATGGCTTTTTTCAACAAAGTCAATCTTGACGACGCATGCATGGCTGAAACCGATGTTAGTGACTCGATCTGGCAGAACATTGAGGCCTCGCACATTGACCTTACGGGCGCCGATATATCCGATGCCATTTTTTTTGCCGATAAAATTCCGGTAAAAGACCCGGCGCTGGTTAATATCTTTTTTAAAGATCTGGCGCTGCCGACAACCGTCATCACAGATTTGCAGGGCCTTGAAATTTGCGGTTTTGCCAGTGTTTCTGCAAAAATGACGGCCGCAGATCTGTCCGGTGCAAAGGTCCGAAAAACCACTTTTGAAAATGTACTTCTTGACAACACGCAGTTTTCCGGGGCGGATATCACGGCCGGGCAATATATAAAATGCTCGCTGACCAATACCGATTTTGAACAGGCCCTGCTAACGGAAGCCCTCTTTAATAAATCAAATCTTGCCGGGGCATCCTTTGTCAACGCCGGATTGACGGGGGCTCATTTTAAGGACAGCGATCTGAGCGGATGTGATTTTACCCGGGCGACCTTAAGTAACACCCGGTTTTCCACGGTTGATATGCGTACCGTTTCCGGGTTGCCCAGGGATTTGCAGGGTTGTATCTTTACGGCGTGTGACCTGTCAGGCGTCAATCTGACCGGATATGATTTACAAGGGGCGGTATTTGTGGATTGCATGTTGACAGGGGTGTCTCTGGCCGGTGCAAACCTTATCAAAATTGCCATCCGGAACTGTACGCTGGAAAATATCGATTTCAGCGGGCTTGACCTCTCCGGTTCTGATTTTGCCGGTGCCCAAATGAAGGGTGCTGTCTTTACCGGATGCAATCTGGCAGATGGTGATTTTTCCCATGCCAACCTTGAGCAGGCGGATTTTACCGGGGCCAAATTAAAAGGTGCGATGTTTAACGGGGCCAATCTTGTAAAAGCTATATTCAAGAATGCTGAACTGAGTGGCTGTGAAATGGAAGATGCCATACTTACCGGCGTTGATTTGAGCGGCGCACGAATCGGCAAAACCGATTTTACCGGTGTTGATTTTACCCAAACCCGGATTCACAATACCACTTTTCACCTGTGTGAATTAAAAAAAACCTGCTTTACGGATATGGATCTGTCCGGATGTTGTTTTGTTGACTCCGACTTGGAAAGGGCAGACCTTAAAAATGTGCGGCTTGACAATGCCGATTGTCGGCAGGTTAACTTCAAAAAAGCCGATCTGTCAGGGGCCAGACTGGTAAAAGCAACATGCCATACCGCTGATTTCACGGGGAGTATACTTAAACAGGCCCTTTTAATCGAAGCGGATATGCGTTGCGCATGCCTTGTCAAGGCGTCAGCCGGAAAAACCAACTTTGCCCGCGCGCGCATGGATCGGGCGGAGTTGAATTATACCGACTGCACCGGGGCTGTCTTTACCGGCTGTCAGATGCCGTATGCTGATTTTTCACATGCCATTTTACAGTCGGCTGATTTTTCCCGCGCAAATCTGCAGCAAGCCATCCTGCATGCAATTGATGACAAAGGTGCAAAATGGCGCGGCGCAAATTTGAAACTGGTTGAACGGACCGACAAAGATCTGGCGGCAGCGGAAAACTGGCACCCGCCGGTGACGGATAAACAAAAAAATATATAGCATAAAAGACCAAAATTCAAAGCAAAATAAGGAGATTTGCAATGCCCAATACCGCCAAGGTTTACGAACTGACGAAAAAAACGCCCTGTTTTGGTCCGGCCCTTGTTCTGGCAGTTGATGAATCTGCCAATCTGGTACAGGTGCGGCTTCTGAAAACAACGGGCCGGGCCGAGGTGTGGTGCCGGCCTGTTTTATCCCTTGCTCAATCTCTGATTTTAGGGGATGAGGTTCTGGTTATGGGAGAGAAGATAGACGATATCTATATTGTCGAACTGCTGGCTCACAGCAGGACTGCAGGTGTGGACCGGGCAGATGCCACCACCCCTGCTGCGGCAAAAACAAAAACCGGTGCTTTTGTGGTGATCGATACAAAGGAAAATACTGTCGGCCATGAGGTTATCAAGGTTTTTTTAAATCAAAAAAAACTTATTTTCGAATATGATGCCAAGGCCGAAAAGGCCCGGATATTTGTCCCCTCCGGTGATCTTGATCTGATGACGGACAGGGGGGATATTGGTCTGAATGCTGCCGGCAAAATTAAATTCAATGCTGAAAAAATTGAATTAACAGGCCGATCAGAGGTCAGCCTGGGGGTATCCCGGCTCACCGGTTATTCCGGTACGTCGCTTGCCCTTGATTCGCAAAAAATGAAAATTGACAGCCCGGAAATGAAAATCAACGCTAAGAGAGGGTCTCTGTTTTTTACGGAAATGCGCTATGCCGGAAAAACAATCTTCGCCACGGTGGGATATGTGCAAATCATGGCCCGAAAACTCGAAACAACCGCCAGAACTATTTTGGAGAAAGCGGATAATATTTACAGAAAGGTTAAACAACTCAGTCAGTTGCAGGCCGGAAGGAAGAGAATCCTTGTCGATGACACCTTTTATGTAAAAAGTAACCGTTCCGTGATGAAATCGGATAAAAATTTCAAGGTAAAATCAGATAAAATTCATCTGGGATAACCTTTGAATTGAATAGTGAATAATGAAAATTGAAAACTTATAGTATCGCTCCGCTCTGCCTTTTTAAAGATAAAATTGATAGAATACCTTGCAACCTGCCCGCTCGTGCCTCTGCAATGGCAGGCGGGTCTGCGTAATCTGCGGATTAGAATCGATAGAATACCTTCATTATTCACTATTCAATTTTCACTATTCAATAATAAAGGAGAAACCCCATGACCGCTATATTTCCAGCATCGACCAAAGGCGGCGGCAACTGTTTTGCCATGCCCGATACCTGCCTGACACCGGCGCCGCCATCACCGAGTCCGGTACCCATCCCCTACCCCAACACCGGTATGGTCAATCAGGCCAAAAAAACCGCCACAAAGGTAAAATTTGCCGGCAAGGAGGTGGTTACCAAAAAATCTGAAATCTCAAGATCAATGGGCGATGAGGCCGGTGTTAACAAGGGTGTTATGTCAGGTATGAATATGGGTAAGGTTTTATTTAAAAAAGGAAGTTCAAAAGTAAAAACTCAGGGCCAGCCCTGCGTCCATCTGACCTGCATGTCCGGTCATAACGGTACCAGCGCCAACATGCCTGCCGGTGCCCAAATTGCGCCCAGTCAAACCAAGGTGATTGTTGCCCCTTGATATTCTAAAAATCTGATAGCCGATCGACTAGTGTACCGGTTTTCTCCAAAGCCTTATCAAAACTCAGGAAAAATACTTTTCGGACCTGCCCCCACCCAATGACTGCCAAAGAGTTTCTTCCCCTTATTTTTTTATAACATAAATTTTGCGGATATTTTGAATTGAGATTGATTTATCAAAGGTTAAAATGCTATCGTAATTTTCGTAAACGGTGGAGGAAATGCCTCTGCCAATAACGCTATGAAACATGCTCCGGAACAGGATATTATGCATCTTATAAAAATCAAAGGACAAACTGAACAAGGAAGAAAATGAAATTAAAATTTGAAAGATATCGAATATTTCTGTCTCGAATTACGGCAGTGATATGCTTGTTTTTTTTATTCAGCACACAAAGTTATTGGGAAACAAAAAATGAAACGCTTTCCTTTTTATTGTACTTTATAGGTATAATTCTTGTCGCTATCGCTGCATTGGGAAGGATGTGGTGTTCCCTGTATATTGCCGGCTACAAGGATAACAAACTGATTACGGTTGGACCTTACTCCCTTTGCCGAAATCCCTTGTATTTTTTTAGTGCTATAGGCGTAATTGGAATTGGCTGCTGCACCGAAACCATTACTTTCCCAATCGTTTTTACCATTCTCTTTACGCTCTATTATCCATTTGTAATCAAAAGCGAAGAAAAACGTCTTAAACAACTTTTTGGCGTAGAGTTTAAAGAATATAAAAAAAAAGTGCCTGCATTTTTTCCACGATTTTCAACTTTTGTTGAGCCTGAAAATTACACTGTGAAGCCGGCAGTCTATAGGGAACATATTTATAGTGCGTTGTGGTTTATCTGGATTATTGGAATACTTGAAGTAATTCAGGGAATAAAAGATATTGGATTGTTTGAATCCCTGTGGTCACTGTATTAATAGCCGGATGATTGGTTTATTCTAATGATGATCTTTGAGTGATAAACGGATGTAATATATCCTTCGAATTATTGATATTGCTTATTGATTTTATGGTATATTAATGTTCATGTGAATTTATGCCGAATCACAATATATTGTGATCACTGGAAAAAACGTGATATCCTAAATTTTCAAAAAACAATGACGGTATATAAACATAAATTCGACTTTGAAATCGGATACCTTGTGAAAAGTCCCTGCAGGGACTGTGAAAAAAGGACTGAATTCCCGAAATGCATCTCAAAATGTGTCATTTTGGACAAAATCCAAACAGTTCTTACCGGAACCATTTCATCGGTTAAAAGCCGTTAATCCGCATGATCGGAAACTTGGATGCATTTGTCCGCAGATGGGGGAAATTACAGCGCCATCACTGTATTTTTTTTAACTCAGGGGGAAAAATGCCACAGACCGGAAATTTTGATTCCGAATCCTTAAGTATTTCCAGCAAACACGCCTTTGGTCATACCGGATATTTACAAACACCTGGGAAAAGAGCTATAAGAAGGGCTGTTTAAAATGAATCTTTAAAAGTGAGAATTGAAACCTGTGGTATCGCTTCAGAACCGGCTAAGCCTGCTCTGTCTTTTTATAAATAAAATCGATAGAATAACTTAAATAGTCAAATTCGAAAGGAAAAACCAATGACCCATGAAGATGCCGGGCATTATGCCGCAAAACATTCAAAAGATACAAAAGTAAACCCCAAAGTTGCCGAAGCGATAAGGCTGTGGGCTTCAGATAAAAAGATTAGCTGCGCAGCGGCCCATAAAATAGCCAGTGACCTGAATATCGCACCCATCGATGTCGGAACCGCAATTGACCTTCTGGAATACAGAATCACCAGATGCCAGATTGGTCTTTTCGGCTATGACCCCCAAACAAAAATTGTCAAACCGGCTGCGGAGATCACTTCGGAGCTGGAAAAAGCAATCCATGAAAACATGAAAAATAACCGCCTTTCCTGTCTCTCCTGCTGGCAGATCGCCAAGCAATTGAATCTGAAAAAAATGGGTGTTTCAGCGGCATGCGAAACCCTTGGAATCAAACTGTACGGCTGTCAGCTTGGCGCTTTTTAAACAGGCAACTTAAAATTTCTTAAGCTCTGTTTTTATAATATAAACAATATATTATCAGTATGAATTTTATGTAAAACTTTATCTATTAAAAGAGGACTTCCAGACAAATGACCCCACCTGATTCAACTCCGGTCAACTTTATCCGAAATATTATATCTGAAGATCTTTCAGCAAACAAACACAACGGCAAAATAGCGACCCGTTTTCCTCCGGAACCCAACGGATACCTGCACATCGGCCATGCCAAATCGATCTGCCTGAATTTCGGCATTGCGGCCGAACACCCGGGCGCCACCTGCAACCTGCGTTTTGACGATACCAATCCTGGCAAGGAGGAAGTGGAATATGTCGAATCGATCCAAAAAGATGTCCAATGGCTGGGCTTTGACTGGGATGAGCGTCTTTTTTATACGTCTGATTATTTTGAACAATTGTATGAATATGCCCGGCAGCTCATTAAAATCGGCAAGGCCTATGTCTGCGACCTGAGCCCCGAAGATATCAAAAAATATCGGGGTACCCTGACCGAGGCCGGCAAAAACAGCCCCTTTCAAGACAGGTCCGTAGCGGAAAACATGGACCTGTTTGAACGGATGCGGGCCGGTGAGTTTGAGGACGGGTCCCGTGTTCTGCGGGCCAGGATAAATATGGCCTCTCCTAATTTCATCATGCGGGACCCCACCTTGTATCGGATCCGACGGGCTGATCATCACCGTACCGGCAGCAACTGGTGTATCTATCCCATGTATGATTTTGCCCACTGCCTTTCCGATTCCATTGAGGGCATTACACACTCGCTCTGTACCCTGGAGTTTGAAAACAACCGCGAGTTGTACGACTGGCTCCTGGATCAGATCGAGGTGACATGTCATCCCCAGCAGATCGAATTTGCCAGGTTGAATCTCAGCTATACCGTGCTCAGCAAACGCAAATTGGTGGAACTGGTCAACGAAGAATATGTTACCGGTTGGGACGACCCGCGCATGCCCACCCTGTCGGGTCTGCGACGCCGGGGATACACCCCCAGGTCCATCCGCAACTTCTGCGAACGGATCGGGGTGGCCAGACGCGATAGCTTGGTGGACATGGCCCTGCTCGAATATTGCGTACGGGAAGATCTGAACAAATATGCGCCCCGGGTAATGGGGGTCCTGCGGCCGCTCAAGGTGGTCATTACCAACTATCCCGAAGATAAAGTTGATCAGCTCGATGCTATCAACAATCCCGGCGACCCTGCCATGGGAAGCCGCAAGGTACCGTTTTCCCGGATTCTGTATATTGAAAAGGATGATTTCATGGAAGACGCGCCGAAAAAATTTTTCCGTCTAGCCCCGGGTCGTGAAGTCCGGCTGCGTTACGCCTTTTTTATAAAATGCGTGGATGTGGTCAAGGATAAAAAAACCGGTGAAATCATCGAGCTGCACTGCACTTATGACCCTGCCACCCGTGGCGGTAACGCACCGGACGGCCGCAAGGTCAAGGCCACCTTGCACTGGGTTTCAGCCAACCATGCGCTCAAGGCAACGGTGCGGCTGTACAGTCAGTTGTTTACCCGAGAAAACCCCAATGAGGTGCAGAAAGGAGAAAACTTCAAAATGTTTTTGAATCCCGAATCCCTGGAAACAACTACCGCCTATGTGGAACCGAGCCTTGCCAATGCCTCTCCCGGCAGCGGTTTCCAGTTTGAGCGATTGGGTTATTTCTGTGTCGACACCAGGGATTCAAGTCCTGAAGCCATGGTTTTCAACCGCACCGTCACCCTGCGTGATACATGGGCCAAGATCCAGAAGGCCCAGAAGGCTCGGGCTGATAAAGGACAAAAAAAGAGAAAATAATTGCGCATTTGCAATCTCAATATACGCCTCAATCGCATTGTATCTATGTAATATCGTAATGTTAAAAAATTTACAAAAAAAGGAATGTACGGCAAAAAGCCGCGTATTAGAAATAGGCGGCTATTTAGCCGTATTCCACATTTCAATATAAAACAAATTTGAATACTAATATGCCGTATTGTTTATACGTTTTAACTTTGTAGCGGCAAATAGCTGTAATTAATTGCGGCTATTTGGCCGTCTAATCTATGTTCGGTATTTCAAAACATGAACAATAGCCTACACAAAATTATTAATGTAGTACTATTATTTCTCTTGACACTTTGTCACGCAGAGGCAGCAAGCAAGGCTCCCGAATGCGTGGTGCTGCTACATGGCTTGGCGCGTACGGAGAAATCTTTGTTAAAACTTGAACGCCACCTCGGAAATAAAGAATTTTGCGTAGTGAATATTGGCTATCCATCGCGAGAGAAGACTATACAAGAACTATCTGTTGACGTAATACAGACAGCAATTGAGCAATGCTCGACATTTGACGCTATCAAAATTCACTTTGTCACTCACTCTATGGGAGGCATTTTGGTCCGATACTATTTTGAACATAATGAAGTGCCAAATCTTGGTCGTGTTGTGTTGCTGAGCCCACCGAATAGCAGAAGTGAGGTCGTCGATAAATTGAGCGATACCCGCATTTTTAGATGGATAAATGGGCCAGCTGGAGAGCAGTTGGGGACCAAACCCGGCAGTCTTCCCAAAACCTTAGGCGCTCCTAATTATGAAGTTGGAATTATTACCGGTGCCAAAACAATTAATCCTATTTTGTCGCTACTGATTCCTGGAAAGGACGAGGGAAAAGTTTCCGTCGAAAGCGCAAAGCTGCGGGGCATGAAAGGTTTTTTAGTTGTGCATAAAACGCACTCGTTTATCATGAACGATGAAAAGGTTCTTGAGCAGGTAACAGCTTTTATCAAAAATGGGATATTTAACCGAGATTAGCATACAAGTCCCTGCGGGTCGGACCGAGGCAATATGCCGTTAATATAAGTAATACGATAAATACAGGGTGCTTTTCGAGTCTTAAAGTGATGATTTTAGGGCCAAAAACAGGCTTCTAAACAAAATAGTGTTGTGCAGGATAATTATACCGCGAGGAAACCGATATTACATGCCGGGCTTGATATGGCACATCCTGGATAAATAGGCTTCGCATTTAACGGGGTAAATAACACATCGGTGCCACAAGAAGGAGTTTTTACTCAAATTCGCCCGGGATCGCAAGCGTTGGCTCCGATGGCTGCACAGCCTAGGAGTACAATATATGAAAAAATAGAAAGGGTGCCTTCTGGGAGGACCGATACCACGCAACCGCTGTACAGGATGATGCCCATCTAATCCGTTGCATGGTTTATATTGATCTGAATATGGTCAGAGCCGGCGTTGTCGACCATCCATCTAAATGGCCTTTTTGCGGTTATAATAAAATCCAAGATCCGCCCAGTAGATATTCGCTGATTGATCGGCGACAACTGATGCGTCTGCTTGGCAGTGATAATAGTGAAACATTAAGTGTGGTCTACAACAACTGGCTGGAAAATGTGCTTCGAAAAGGCGGCCATGTCCGTGAGGAGAAATGGACGCAAAGTATTGCCGTGGGCGGTAAATTTTTTATTGAAGATGTAAAGGATAAACTTGGGTTCAGGGCTATCGGCAAAAAGATCGTCAGTGCAGGAGATCTTTATCAGCTTAAAGAAAGTATAGCACCTTACAGCTGCGATTTTAATAACAAAATGAGCACTCTAAGGCCAAAAAACAGCTTTGATTAGAATGTTTATCCTGAAAAATCAATATAATGGTTCGGTCCGACCCGAATAGCGCCGAATAGCCAATAGGCCCAAATAGGGAATAGGCGAATAGAACAATATCTGTGGCAGGTGATCTAATCTTAACCGATGGAGCACAAGTGAAATCATTTGAAGAGATCCAAATTTATAAAGCGCTATTCGATAGAAATATTTCCGGTATGATGCTTGTCAATAGTATCGGCCTTATTAGCCTCTATAATAAGGCTGCCGGAAAACTAACCGGCAAGAGTTTACAATCAGTTCTTGGCAAACGACTAATAACCATATTTCCAGACCTTTGGAACAGTATTAAACCCATAATTGAAGCAAAAAAGTCATTTGATGCTATTTTTTTAAAGCTCACCAAAAATAAATCAGTCATTATTCATAGTTCTGCAATAAATTCCAACTCTTTTTCAGGTGCAATCTGTCTATTTCAGGAACCATCAACATATGAACACATACTCAAGAACCTGCCATCTTATAGGACACTTACAGAACATCTGGATGTCCTTTTTGATACGTCATTTGACGGACTCTGGCTATGTGACCATAAGGGGCTGGTAATCCGGATAAACAAAGCCTCGGAAAAACTTATGGGTGTTGCAGCCGCTCAGGTAATCGGGCGACATGTTCAGGATCTTGTAAAAGAAGGCCTTTTTGACAAGTCCGTTACTACAGAAGTTTTAAAAAAGAGGTCAACAGTTACACTTTTTCAGCAGGTCAAAAACGGAAAGCAGGTGCTGGTAACCGGCAATCCTGTTTTTGATAACAAGGGAAAAATCCAGTTTGTTGTTACGAACACAAGAGACATGTCAAAACTCAATGAGTTGAAGTCTGAACTTGAAGAGAGCAGAAAACTTACCCGGCAGTATCGGTCAGAGCTTAAACAACTCTATCAACATCAGGCATTGAGCAAAAAAGTAATTATCAGAAGCACAACAATGCAACGTGCCTTTGATAAGGCCATGAAGGCGGCCTGTGTTGATTCCACTGTTTTAATTTCAGGGGAATCCGGTGTTGGTAAGGGCTTTCTTGCCAAGCTGATTCATGAGGCCTCAAATAGACAATCGGTACCGGTAATAAAAGTAGACTGCGGCGCCATTCCGGAATCGCTTGTGGAGGCCGAGCTGTTTGGATACGAAAAAGGTGCATTTACCGGTGCCCGGGACAAGGGGAAGTCCGGTTATTTTGAACTTGCTGAGGGCGGCACGCTGTTTCTTGATGAAGTTGGCGAATTGCCGGTTAATGTTCAGGCCAAGCTATTGCGGTTTCTTGATGACAATGAAGTCGTCAGGATCGGATCAACAATTCCCAGAAAAATCGATGTCCGAATTATTGCGGCAACAAACCGCAACCTCCAGGAGATGGTGAAAGCTGGAACATTCAGAAAAGATCTTTTTTTTCGACTGAATGTGATCCCCATTCACATCCCGATGTTAAAGAATCGAAAAGATGATATACCACCGCTGATTCACCATTTTCTCAACCAATTCAACAGGAAGTGCGGTGTGAATAAAACCATCTCGACACCTGCTCTCAACATACTGTGCAAATATTCATTTCCCGGGAATATTCGTGAAATTGCGAACCTTGTTGAACAGCTTGTGGTACTGACGCCTGGTGAAGTTATTGGGCCTGAAGATATACCGGACACAGTTAAAGAGGAACGTATTGCCCAAATACCGTATGATTCAAATCAGAAGTGGCCGCTTCGCAAGGTCGTTGAGCATGTCGAAAAAAACGTTATCACAAATGCCATTAATTTGCATAAATCGCAAAGAAAGGCTGCAAAAGCACTTGGGATTGATCATTCAACCCTATCAAGAAAAAAAATAAAATATAATATTTAAACGGAGCGCTTTTGCAACATGGTGCAGTATTGCGCCATCCCGGAAAAACCCCTGTAATCAGAGTGTACACCTTTGATCATTTGAAATTGCCCGGTAATTGTGTCGCAATTTTCCACCATTCAATGGTAAAAATATATTTCTTATCTATGTTACAAATAAAGAAACTTCAATTCCAGCTTCCACTTAACTTGCTATATTTAAAAGATTTTATCCTTATCCATCCGACTTTTCAAACAAATCATCTCCTGCCTCTGCTGCTGGTATGGCTTTTGCTGTAACAAACAATCGTGGAATCAGCACAAATTCACCGGAGGAAGTACGGATTGGTGCTGTCATTTAAAATCTGCAACTTCATACAGGTGGTGTTTCATGAGTAAAAAAATTATCTGTTTTTGCCACGATATAACAGAATCCGACATTATCACAGCCATAGAAGCCGGATATGACGATATTGAAATGCTAAAACGCTTTACCGGTATTTTCATGGGACCATGTCAGGGTAAAATGTGCATGCAGAATGTACTGAAACTGTTTGCCCAAAAAACCGGTCAATCAATAGAAAGTATACGCGTGCCGACACTTCGCCCCCCTGTTGAACCCATACCTCTCGGGGCTCTGGCCACTGAAACAGTGCGAGATGATCATGAAGCATAATTATGACATCGTCATTATTGGCGGTGGTGTTCAGGGGCTCTCCCTTGCATACAATCTTGCTAAAATTAATTTTGGCACTATCGCGGTTATAGAAAAAAGCTACATCGGTAGCGGTGCAAGCGGAAGAAATGGGGAAATGTTACGATCTGCATTTGCATCTAAAGAATGGATTCAGTTTTTCAATAAAAGTATGCAGCTATGGGAGACCCTTTCGAGCGAACTTGATTTCAATGTTATGTATACCCGCTGCGGGTATCTTGTACTTGCCTCCAGCCAAAAAGAGTTTGAGTTGTGCCGCGCCAATGTCAACACCCAGCATACGTATCATTTAAAAACAGAACTACTGGATATCAAAAGTGTAAAAAAATTAATCCCGGCGCTAAGCCCTGAAATGATTTCAGGTGGCGTTTTTCAGACCAATGGCGGATTTGCCAGACATGATGCGGTGGTATGGGCATATGCACGTGCCTCAAAACGCTTTAAAGTGGATATCTTTCCCTATACTGGAGTAACGGGCATCCGGGTTGAACACGGCGCCGTTAAATCGGTTGAGACCTCAAAAGGACAACTCGGCACAAATTTGGTTGTCAATGCTGCCGGCGGGCACGCCGGAGATATTGCCGGCATGGTGGGCCTGACCCTGCCCTCAAAGACATACCGCCTGGAAATGATTGCTACCGAGCCTTTAAAGCCATTTTTACGCCCCATGCTCGCCTCACTTAACACCATGAGTTATATGCACCAGAGCACCCGCGGTGAATTTGTGGGTGGCGCGGAAATTAAAAATCTTAAACCGGCCAAAAGTCTTAAAAGCACACTGGTGGCTACTCAGGATATGGCCAGAAAATTTATAAAACTTTTCCCCGGCCTTGGCAGTGCTCGTTTAATGCGTCAATGGGGCGGCATTGTGGATATGACCCCTGATATCGCGCCTGTTTTAGGCCCTGTAAAAGAAATTAAGGGCTTTATCTTAAATTGCGGCTGGGTATATGGCTTTGCCGGAGCGCCTGCTGCCGGCGAATTGCTGGCACAATACATTTTGACCGGCAAAATGCCGGTGAAAATTCAACCTTTCAATATTGAAAGATTTGAAAAAGGTGAACTTATCGTTGATCGGTCCCTTGTGGTTCCCAGTGAAGCGGGAAATGATGGAGCACCGCTATGATGGATAACCCGCGCATAAATGGCCATCCCATACTCAGATTTAATCGAGGCAAAAAGATCCGCATTACGTTTAATGGCCGCAGTGTCTCTGCATATGAAGGAGAAACGATTGCAGCGGCCTTATACGTCTCCGGAGTCCGTATTTTCAGCAGGAGCATGAAATATCACAGGCCGCGAGGCCTGTTCTGTTTATCTGGCCATTGTTCACACTGCCTCATGCGTGTCAATGGCAAACCCAATGTTCGTGTTTGCAAAACGCCTGTTGAAAATGGCATGATCATCGAATTTCAGAATGCCTGGCCGTCATTAAAATTTGACATTGCCGCCATATCCGGAAAGTTTAACTTTCTATTGCACCCCGGTTTTTATTATCGCTATTTTATAAAACCACGCTGGCTATATCATATCTGGGAACGATTTTTGCGTAATGCAGCCGGAATCGGTAAAATTGAGGATAGGCCTGCGCCCTATGCGCCTGTAGAACGAAAGCAGGCATCCCCTCAAATTCTTGTAGTGGGTGGCGGGATTGCAGGTATGAATGCTGCGATCAATGCTGTAAATAAGGGGGCAGACGTTTGGCTTATTGAAAGAGAACACAAACTGGGGGGGCGATTTCGGTATGATACCAGGGAAGTTGATGTAGACGGCAGATCCGGGAAAAAATACGCCTTTGAGATTGTCGATGAAATGGCAAAAAAACTGGTGCCATCGGACCATCTCCACATCCTGACAGGCACGCTTGCTTTCGGGTGGTATGATGAAGGTATTCTCGCTGCAACAAGAGCCAGTGAATTTTGGGAATTTGAACCCAAATGCACCATCATTTCAACAGGTTCTTATGAGACACCGTTTGTTTTCGAAAATAATGATCTTCCAGGTGTCTTTCTGGCCGGTGGTATACAGCGTCTTATGCACAGAGACGGTGTATTGCCGGGGAAACGTGCGGTTGTCATCACCGGCACCAATGAGGGATACGTGATTGCCAAGCAGCTTCATCAGGCCGGTGTAGCAGTTGCTGCTGTGGTTGACGGCAGAAACAGCCAATCTTTCGATGGCTGCCCTGAAAAAAAATTTATGGTGACTGAAAACATTTCAGTTTTCCCACATCATCGAATTACATCCGCCATTGGTGTAAAGCATGTCAGAGGTGCTGTGATTAAGCCCGTATCGGTTCCCGGTAAGGGCACTCACGCAACAAAAATCAAAATTGGCTGCGATATCATATGTGTCGCCGGATTTCGCACACCGGCCAACGATCTCCTGTTTCAGCGTGGGTGTGAAGGCACATATGTTCTGACATGCCCTGATAATTTAATGCGAAAAACAAAGCCAGACAAACATCTGTCGGTAAAAGATAGCCTGTATGTAGCGGGTGAAGCAAACGGCAGGACCAGTATTAGAAAGGCGTTTTTGGAAGGCGAAACCGCCGGTTTGGCGGCTGTAAATCATTCAGGTTCTGCTGACCCTGCCACTGGAGAAAAAATACAAAAAAAATAAACACCGGTACCATACCCATAATAGATCAAATTTATACGTCACAGGAGGGGAAATGAAAATAACCATTTTGGGAGCTGCAGGAAAAATAGCAAGTGGAACGATTCGGGATCTCGCAGATGCACCTGAAGTAAAAGAAATTGTTTTGGCAGATCTGGCACAATTCAGATCCGTAATGGAAGAACGGTCAAAAAGCTGGTGCCATGGCAAGGCATCCGTGGTATCTGTTGATATTAATGACACCGCCAGCCTTAGAGACAATATTCGCGGCAGCGGTGCCGTTGCCAATTGTACCACGCACCATCTAAACCTTCAGGTAATGGATGCATGCCTTGCAGAGGGGATCCATTATGTGGACTTGGGCGGCCTTTTTCATGTTGCCAAAAAGCAGCTTCAGCTGAATGATCAATGGAAACAAAGGGGAATAACAGCTGTTCTGGGTATGGGCAGTGCACCGGGAATTGTGAATGTCATGAGCCGTTATGCCGTTGATATGCTGGATTCGGTAGACTCAATTTACCTTCGCGACGGAATTGTAAACCTGGCCCAAATGGACACGCCTATAGCAATACCCTATGCGCTGGGTACGCTCCTTGATGAATTCATGATGAATGCATTTATTCTTGAGAATGGAGAATTAAAGGCGGTTCCGGCGTTATCCGGTGGTGAGGTGATTGATTTTCCGGCACCGGTAGGTACTCAAACGGTATATTCTACCATTCATTCGGAAGAGATCACAATTCCAGCGACATTTAAGTCAAAAGGATTGAAGCACATGAGCTTTAAACTGGCACTGCCACTTGATTTTGAAAATAAATTAAAATTTCTTGTCGATATTGGATTAGGAGACAAGGAGGCAATCAATGTTAACGGAACATCTGTGACACCTCGCGATTTTCTTATTGAACTATGTAAAAGGCTGCCCCGGCCAACGACAAAACCGGATGATCACAAAGTGCTCAGGGTAGATGTGGCCGGAAACAAAAATGGCGCCAAACTGGATATTCGTCTGGAGATGATATGTCACCCCTATAGGCCCTGGGAAATGGGAACGGGCGTCCATTCGGTGGGTACGCCGGTAGGTGTCGTGAGTCGTCTGCTGGCAGGTGGAGAGGTAACTGAAAAAGGGGCTTTGCCGGCCGAAGCGTGTATACCGCCAAAACGATTTTTTGAATTACTGGGTGAAAGAAATCTTCATGCCTCGGTGATGGTTAAAAAGAATTTAAGTTGAAATATTCAGCATAAATCGACGACAGCTTGCCGCCCTGAAAGGTGCCAATTGACCGAATGAAATTATGGGACTTCTACAGCAGCAATGACAAGGGTGGCTGGCAAAATGAATAAAAAAAGTAGCACATGGGCGCATTGCCGCTACCTGCAGGGGAGGTTCTGGCGACCGAAAAACTGTTTAAACGCTCATTGTTATGACAAAAAAGGGGCATGACACATAAAACTTTATTTAACCATTGCCGAAAAACATGATCTATTGCTTATTTCCTATGATGCAGATGGTTTGGGTGTGATGGCGGCATTTGCCGATAGATTTGATGGGCATCGCCCTTCAACAGAATACAGAACTGCTGGCAGGGCCTGTCTGTGTATAGCTTGTAAATCCCGGAAATGGGGTCGACAAAGGGTCTTTCAGCTCCTTTGCCATTTGTAAAGTGAATTTTCGATGGAATTCCGTGGTTCAAATCAAAACCCAGGTGAATTTTACCTTTTTTTGAACCCTTGCGATAATCAGCCCAAAACATAGAAAGCGTTGCATCAATCAATGATTCATCAAGGGCAACAAGGTCTCCAAGTTCAGG
>Ga0307991_1000237_pt1 | contig 41245 bp, 34 predicted proteins | sample EllFjometagen131_FD_203146 | JGI IMG/M metagenome (GOLD analysis project Ga0307991, IMG submission 203146) | Marine microbial communities from Ellis Fjord, Antarctic Ocean - #131 | ecosystem: Environmental > Aquatic > Marine > Unclassified | place: Southern Ocean | collected 2014-10-08 | reverse complement strand
AAATAAGAGTTCATGCTGGTTTAAAAAAACACAGAAAAATGAAATTAATCAATGAATTACTTAAAAAATAGCAACCATGTTTTTTCAATTAGACCATAAAGAATAAAAAGAATCTGCATCTGCAAGCAAATAGATAAAACCAAAATTATCAGGGTAAGCCTGAGAGAAAATTGTCTCAGGCTTTCAGACTGATTTTCTGTATTTCGTCATTATTCTTGGGGCTTTGCCCCAAGTTTTGTTGTAAAAGGCTTTCAGCCTTAATTTGTATTTATAAAAAAGTAAAATTTACCGCTTATTATCTACTAACAATAAATTTGCCTTTTTGGATAATTGAGCCATTAATTTCCCTGACATTAAAGAAATAAATTCCTTCGGAATAATTGCTTAAATCAAAGGAATTATTTTTATTTACAAGAAATCTGCTTTCAACTTTTTTTCCTGTTGTTTCATAAATATCTACATAAACATTTTCTTCATTATTCATGTCGAAATTAATTTTTGATGAAGCAGGATTAGGATAAATGTTAAAAGAATTTTCATTGCTTTGTTCCGAAATGCTTGTAGGGGTTGGTGTGGCTTTCAAATAAGAAACATAACTAACGAAACCGGTGCTTGGTTCGTAATCCATTTGAACTAAAGTAAAACCTGCTGCATTATCATTAGTGTACCATGCATAACTATAAGTAGTGTCAATTGTAGCATCAATAAAAGACCAATTTCCCATAGCAAGAAACCATGTGCTGTCAATGTTTATTGTTGTTTCATAAATTCTTAATGCATTAAAAGTACCTAAAGGAATAGTAACATTTCCCCATGCGTCAACTTCGTGAATTACTGTTTCGTTTTGATTTATTAGCATAGAATCTACGTTTGGGATTATGCCTGTTATTCTAATTATCATTGTTGAAACACTTGTGTATGAATCAAGATAATTTAAAGGAAATTCAAGAAGAGTCTTTTTAGGAGTAAAAGGAAGTATTGATGGAGTAGTGCCTATTAATACACCGGCAATTCCTAATCCATATAAACCAGTTGAAGATTTTTCAAGATAAAAGTACATGTCATCCATATTGTCATACATAACAAGATTTGATGTAGGGAAATTACTTCCAAAAGGAGTCCAATTGGGATTTGTAAATAATGTTGTGTCAGCATAGTCTTCCGAAAGAGAAGAGAAATCCCAGCTTTGATTTGTTCCTGTTGAGCCGGGTGATATTGATGTTAACTGAGTTGAGTCAACGGAAGACAGAACAACATCGCCAATACCAATAAAATCGGAGCTTGTAACTGTAATTTGAGAGAAAGTGTAAACACTCATTAAAATGCAAATAATTAATAGTAATGATTTTTTCATAATTTTAATTTATATTTCAAGATAAATATTTTCCTACAATAGGCATTCTTCTGCCCATGCCGAATGCTTTTGCTGAGATTCTTAAAACCGGTGGAGCTTGATTTCTTTTGTATTCGTTTGTGTTTACCAATTTCAATGTTTTTCTAACAATTTTTTCATCAAATCCCATATTTATTAATTCTTTTGGGCTTAAACGTTTTTCAATATATTGAAAAAGGATTTTATCAAGAATTTCGTAATCGGGTAATGAATCAGAATCTTTTTGATTAGGTTGCAATTCTGCCGAAGGTGGTTTTGTAATAGTATTTACCGGAATTACAATTTTATTTTTATTAATAAAACTAGCAAGTTCAAAAACCTGTGTTTTGTAAACATCACCCAAAACTGACAATCCTCCGCACATATCTCCGTACAAAGTTCCATAGCCTACAGCCATCTCGCTTTTGTTTGAAGTGTTAAGCAAAATATAACCGAATTTATTTGTGAATGCCATAAGAATTAATCCTCTCAATCTGGCTTGAATATTCTCTTCGGCAATATTAAAAGGCAAATTTTTGAAATATGGTTCTAAAGTTTTATTAACACTTTTGAAATCATTTTCAATATTTATAATTTCGTAGTCAACTCCTAAATTTTCAGCTAATTCTTTAGCATCATTAATCGAATGTTCGGATGAGAATTTTGATGGCATCAAAAGTGCTTTAATGTTCTCTTTGCCAAGAGCTTTTTCTGCTATGACGAGAGTTACAGCAGAATCAATTCCGCCCGAAAGCCCGAGAATAGCTTTTTGAAAACCTAATTTCTGGAAGTAATTTTTAACTCCCATAACTAATCCTTCGTGGATTAATTCAATTTTGCTTATGTTTTGAAACTCGTATTTTTTATTTTGAATATCGTCAACATTAAAAATTTTAAAGTCCTCATAAAAATATTTAAGTTCATCAATAATTTCACCATCGGAATTAAGAACCATCGAGTTTCCATCAAAAAGCATTTCGGTTTGTGCTCCAACATGACTTACATAAAACAATGGAAGTTTATATTTTTGAGTGTGTTTAATTAAAATTTCTCTTCTGATTTCCGGCTGATCATAATGAAATGGTGAAGCAGAAATATTAATCATAAAATCAGGATTTAGTTTAATCAATTCATCCATGGGATTAACCGTGTATAAAGGTACATCACTTATATTCCAGATGTCTTCACAAATTGTAACAGCAATTTTTTTGTTTTTATATTCAACAAGTTCAAATTTTTTATTTGGTTCAAAATATCGATATTCATCAAAAATATCATAATTCGGGAGCAAGGTTTTATTTATGATTTTTTGGATTTTTCCGTCAGTAATAAAAAAAGCAGAGTTATACAGTCTTTTTCCTTTGCCCTCAACATTTTTTGATGGAGCTCCAATAATAGCAGCAATTCCTGTGCATTCTTTTGCTATTTGTTGAATTGCATTTTCACATTTATTGATGAAATCAGTGAATTCAAGAAAATCGCGAGGTGGGTATCCCGAAACAGCTAATTCGGCAAACACAACAATATCAACTTTGTTTTGTTTTGCTTTTTTTACTGCATTAATTATTTTTGAAATATTATTTTCAAAGTTTCCTATATGATAGTTTAGTTGTGCGAGAGCTATTTTCATTAGCAGAAAAAATTAAAATGGCTTAAGTTGATGAAACATTTTTAAAACAAAACACCCAAAGTTAATGAAATATAATTAGTATATGCTTTTTGTTTAATAGGATTATTGCTGGTAATATCATTAAGTTTATCAGCATCTTTATGCAATACATTTGAAAATCCATTATTATAATTTATACCAACCAAAAGCACTGTATTTCCTACTAATCCATATTCAAATCCAACTCCAATGTTTAATGCTGTTCTGAAAAATTGTGTATCATCAATAATATCAATATCTTCATATTTTGAAGGAGTATTTTGAAGTTTCCCTTTATCGTCAGCAGAGGCTTTTAATCTTAATCCTATATCAATTCCACATTGAGCAAAATAAGTGAAATATCCTACTTCCTTAGTTTTGAATTTTAATCCTATAGGAATATTCAGGTATCTTATATTATATTTTCGCGAGTCAAGATTAATGGTGTTACTGTCTGAAATATAATACACATTGTTAGCATCGAATGAAAGGTTTCCGCCTGTATTCATAATTTCAATACCAGTAGAAAATATATACGACGGTGTTAGATTAAATTCAGTTATTAAACCATAAGAGAAATTAATATTTGAACCGTCGCTTGAAATTCCTTTAATATCAGGTTTCATCCATGAGAGTGAAGGAGATGCTTTTAATCCAAAGTGAAATTTTGAGTTTTCATCTTGAGCGTAAATAGAGTTTACAGCAAAAGTTAATACAACAAATATTATAACAAGTTTTTTCATAAGTTTATATTTTGTTTTTTAAGAATTTATAGCATTTATTTTTAAAAATTATAGAATTTTTCTAATTAAAATAACCAATACCTAAAGCAAGAATCGCTGAATAATAACCATTAGTAGCATAATTTCCTCCAAATGTTATATGCATGATTCCCATTTTTATTCTTAATCCGGCATTAATTACGAATTGTGTGTTTTTTGATTCGATATCTATTTTAGAACCTTCGATATTTGTTATTTCTTTTTGAAGAGAAGTACTGTTATATGTTAATACAGGAAAATTGCCAGTTAAACCAATTGTGCTTGTTGAGCTATTGACATGAAGTCCTCCGAAAATTGTTAATACAGGAAGTTTTTTTGATATTGCTAATCCTGCACTCCATGCAGAATTTTCAAATGCAATGCCCTGGTCATCATACTTACTTACAGTATCTGGGTTTGTAATTCCTGTTGCAGGTTCTAATAATTTTCCTCCATAGCTTAAACTTGTTTGAGCATAATTTCCTATCAATGACAATGAAAATGGAAGTTTTTCTGCTGCAGGTATCCATTGTAAAATATCATGTTTTAAACCTACACCCCAACTGCTTTTTTTAAGACCACTATAATTAATATCCGGAAGCCATCTTACCATTATTTCAGTACCTTTAATAAGACCAACAGATATTTGAGGTGTGAATGAAGGAAGAAATGAAATTCCTGTTCCTGATGGAGATTTAAATTCATTTGTTTGTCCTGGATTAGAGTCATCAATAAGCATTTCCAATGTTGTTGCGTCTCCGCTTTTGCCGAAAATTGTAGAAGTTTCAAGATTTTCTCCTGACTTTACTTTTAGATTTGAAAGTTCAAGGTCTTGAACATTAAACAATCTTTCACTAAAAGGTGTAAAGCATGACATTCCTATTAATCGAAATTCAAATCTTCCGAGTTTTAAGGGGTCAGCACTAACATACCATCCATTGTTAAGATTAACTCCATTAGCTGTTAGATAGGGCTGAGTCCATGCTTCAATTATTTTGTTTCCATCTTCAATATTTGTTGATAAAAATTTAACTAACTCTTTTTGAGCATAGGACTGCTGGTTTGTCATTAAAAAAAGACATAAAAAGATTGATATTATGCCTCCAATTTTAAGTTTAAATGATTTCATCTTTTTAAATTTTGTTATTACATGGATTTCAAAAATAAAATTAATACTATTTTTACAAATTCTAAAGTTAAATAATAATTTTTATTAAAAATTTAATTAACAAATGAATAAAAAGTTTCAAGTTATTATTCTTTTTTTTATGTTAATCACACTCCTTTTCCAAGCGTGTAAAGATAAAAGAAAATTAGATGTTGATGTATCGGAAATAGATATTAATATTCAAATTAAAAGATATGGGAAAGCATTATTTGAAATTAATATTGAAAATTTACAAACCGAATTAAAAAAACTTCAAAAAGAGTATGAATTTTTTCTTGGTTCAAATCTTGATGATACAACCAATATTATAAAAATCAGAGATTATCTGTTAGACCCTGTGTTGATAAACATTTCAAACAATATTCTGACCTTAATAATTTGGATAAACAGTTGACAACAGCCTATAAACATATCAAATATTATTATCCTGAAAATAATATCCCCACAGTTTACTCTTATATTTCGGGTTTAGATTATGAATATCCAATTAAATTTTTGGATGATGTCATGATAATTGCTCTGGATATGTATTTGGGGGCAGATTATGAGCCATATATTAAAATTGGTCTGCCTTCATATAAAACTAAATGGATGAGTAAGGAATTAATTGTTGTTGATTGCATCAAAGAAATTGCTTTGCAAAAAATTAATTTTGGAAAGGATAATAAAACCCTTCTTGATAAAATGATTTATCAAGGGAAAATCTTATATTTTATTGATGCTATGATGCCTGATGAACCTGATACTTTGAAAATAAAATATTCAGAAAAACAATTAGAATGGTGTGAGAAAAACGAATCAAATATTTGGTCATATTTTATTGAAAATAAATTATTGTATTCAACAAATAATTCTGTAATTAATAAATTTATTGTTGAAGGACCTTTTACATCAATTTTTTCAAAAGAATCACCGGCAAGAACAAGTGATTTTATTGGTTGGGGAATTGTAAAAAAATATATGAACAATAATAAAGAGATTACTCTTAAAGAATTGATGGATGAAACAGACTCTCAGGAAATTCTTTCAAAATCGAGGTATAAACCTAATAAATAATAATTGCAGAATTATCTGAATTATTTTTCATAGAAAACCTTATTTGTTTTTTCTATAAAGCTTAAAATTTCTTCTTTTCCTGCAGAATTTTTTGCTGATGATATAAACATTTCGGGAAGTTCCTCCCAGTTTTCAAGCATATGTTTTTTGTAAATTTCAATATTATCAGCAAGAGTTTTTTTGTTTATTTTATCAGCTTTTGTAAAAACTAAAACAAATGGCAATCTGTTTACTCCAAACCATTCAATAAATTTTGTGTCATTTTTTTGTGGTTCTAGTCGAGAGTCAATTAGGATAAAACTGTTTAGTAAATTTGTTCTTTTCAATAAATAATTATGAATGTTTTTTTCCCATTTAACCCTGTTTGTTTTTGAAGTTTTTGCAAAACCATATCCCGGCAAGTCAACCAAATACCAATTCTTATTTATAATAAAATGATTTATTAATTGGGTTTTTCCGGGGGTACCTGAAATTTTTGCAAGAGAATTTCTCTCCGTAAGCATATTTAGCAATGAAGATTTCCCGACATTTGATCTTCCAATAAATGCATATTCCGGAAGTTTTGGTTCAGGACATTTATTTATGTTGGGACTGCTGATTATAAATTCGGCGCTTTTTATTATCATTTTTATTTTTTCTTTTTATAATAAGAAACATGTCTTTCTTTTTTCAAGTGATAAATATCATTAATAGTAATTAAGATACCTGTTTCTTCAACTTGTCCGAAGCTTTGATTAATTGCAGTTCCAAATGTTTTCATAGTAGGAGATAAGGACATATAAGCATTAATTAGTGGAGGAACGCTTTCACCATAACGTCTGATATTTTTTATTAAAATTTTATAATCCTCGTCAAAATTGTTTCCAATGAAAATGTTATTTAATTCATCAATATTAGTAACTATGGCAACAGATTCAATAGGTCTGAGTAATTCTTCTTTGTCAGGAAAATGTTTATTAAGAAAGAATAATAAAATATCTCTTGCTGTTATGTTAAAACGTGGATACATGGTAATTTTTCCGAAATAATATTTCATGTCAGGATTATCAACAATAATAGAACCTAATCCATCCCAAAGATTATCTAAAGAGAAGAGACCTTTTCTGATATTGAATGAAGCCTGATAAATTGGCTGAACAAATGACCTGCCGAGTTCAATTAGATATGGCAAATATTCTTTGCTGAATTTGTCAGAAAAGTTAAAAAGTTTTGCTGTAGCAGTTTGATAGTTACCATCTTTATCAACAGGGATTTTGTTTCCTTGAATAAACCTGTAACCGCCAATTATTTCCTTATCGTTAGGACACCAAACTATTAATTGTTTATAAGGAACTTCAGCAGTATCGTATTTATCAATATCAACTTCTTTTCCTGTTCCTCCACCTGCATCTCTAAAACTAATTTCGCGGAGTCTTCCTAATTCAAGCATAGTGTTTGGGGAATCATGATGAGTTATTATATATAATTTTCTGTCACCATTATTTGTATTTCTTACAAATTTATCTTCGGTTAATTCAGCTTCTATTTTTCTTCTGTCAACAGCTTCTATAATTTTTTTCATTTTAATAGATTTTATAAAGATTATTTAGTTTCAAAAGTAAGATTTTTATTTTTGCTCAACGAATAAACATATTTTCTGATTTTTTGAGCCCATTCGTTAAATCTTAATGATTTATCAAAAGTTTTATATGAAATTGGTTTTCCAATAATAATATTTATCGTTTTATTTTTTTGTTTGTACATTTCATTTACTAAATAAAGCATTTCAATATTAGCTTTAATTCCTAATTTTTTTCTAAGATTTGCAAGATTGTAAAAGAAATTTGAATTTTTTCCATCAATATATACTGGAATAATGTCTCTTTTATATTTAACAGCTTTTGAGATAAAAGTTTTTTTCCATTCAAGGTCCATAATTCCATGTTTCTGTTTTCTTGAAACTAAACCGGCAGGAAAAAATAAAATAAGAGTGTCTGATTCAAAAGTTTTATCTATAATATTAATGTTTTCGGTGTTCTTCCCATGTTTGTTTATTGGAATAAATAACTCATTAAGATTAGGAAGAAACATTAAAATATCATTAACGGGAAATACTATATCTTTTCGTACTTTGCCAATAACATTCATTAATGTTAAGCCGTCTAATCCTCCAAGTGAATGATTTGATGCAATTATATATCTGCCAGTTTTATGAATGTTTTCAGGATTAGTTACTTTTATTATTGCACCAAATTCTTTAATTATTGCGTCAACAAAATTTACCCCAAACAAGTCTCGATTCCTGAATATTGCTGAATTAAGATCTTTTTCGTGTATGATTCTCTTGAGATAGTTTAAAACGAAATTTGGCAATAATTTTACTAATCCTGGATTCTTACTTCTAATAACTTCTGTAATATTTAAATACTGCTCTGTTATTTGAACTTTTTCTTTTATCTCTTTTTTGTCTGTCATTATGTGCAAAATATTTTTCAAACGCATTACAAATTTACCAAATTATAATAGAATTCTTTTAAAAAATAAGAAATATAATTCAAAAAATAATTCTCAATTAATTTATTAAAAATTACTTCAGTTATGGGATTTTTTTATTTAGAGTTAAATAGCATTAAAATAGATGGTTAGATGCATGTTTTAAAAAAGATATTAAAAAAGTTATTAACAATGTAACAAAAAGTGGTAAAAAGTGGTAAAAAGTGGTAATTCTTATATATATTTACACCTTTAAATAAAATTTGTGTTAATGGCAAATCTGATTGGGGAATTTGAATGTAAAATTGATGCTAAGGGTAGAATAATGTTGCCAGCAGGTCTGAAAAAACAGATTTCACCCGAAGCTCAAGATAAGTTTGTAATAAACCGAGGCTTTGAAAATTGCCTTGTGCTTTATCCTCAAAACGAATGGAAAGTAATAAGTGATGAGATTAACCAAAAAAATCTTTACAATAGAAAAAACAGAAATTTTGTAAGGTATTTTTATAGAGGTGCAACAGAATTAAGTTTGGATGGCAATAATCGATTATTAATGCCAAAAACCTTATTAGCTTATTCAAATATCAAAAAGGAAGTAATTCTTTTTGCATTTTCCAATCGTGTTGAAGTTTGGGCAAAAGATGTTTATGAGAGCTTATTGACAGATGAACCTGAGGATTTTGCTTTGCTTGCCGAAGAAGTAATGGGCAAAAGCAATAATCAGGAAACAGAAAATGTATCATAAAGCTGTTTTATTAAAGGAAAGTATAGAAGGTTTAGAAATAAATTCAGATGGAACTTATGTGGATATCACATTTGGTGGGGGAGAACACTCTCAAGAAATCCTTAAAAAATTAAATAACGGAAGACTAATTGCTTTTGATCAGGATAAAGATGCTTTGCAAAATCTGATTGATGACAAGCGATTCACTTTTGTTGAACAAAATTTCATTTTCTTAAAAAATTTCCTAAAGCTAAATAATGCTGTTCCTGTTGACGGAATTCTTGCCGACCTTGGAGTTTCTTCGCATCAAATTGACACATCTGAAAGGGGTTTTTCAATTCGATTTGATGCCGAATTGGATATGCGAATGGACAAAAGCAAAGATTTAACTGCTAAAGAAATTATTAATAATTATTCAGAAGAACAGCTCAGAGATATTTTCTATAGCTATGGTGAAATTAATAATGGAGCTCGTTTAGCTAATACTATTGTTGACAAAAGAAAAATTGAAAACATTAAAACAATAAAACAATTTAAAGAAGCTATTTCTTCCTGTGTGCAGAAAGACAAAGAAAATAAATATTTAGCAAAAGTATTTCAAGCATTAAGAATTGAAGTTAACGATGAATTAAATGTTTTGAAAGAAATGTTAAATCAAACTGCTGACGTAATGAAAAAAGGAGGAAGGTTGGTGGTTATTTCTTACCATTCTCTTGAAGACAGGTTGGTGAAAAATTTCCTTAAGTCAGGAAATTTTGAAGGAATTATTGAAAAAGACTTTTATGGCAACCCAAAAGTGCCTTATAAATTGATTAATAGAAAAGTGATAGTTCCTAATGAAAAAGAGATAAAGGATAATAGTCGTTCAAGAAGTGCAAAACTAAGAATTGCTGAAAAAATATAATGTTAAAACGAAAACAACATAAGTCTAAAGTTTTAAAAAATCAATTAAAAGTTGAAGAAAAATCTGTAAAGAAAAAGAATAAGAAAAAAAGAAAAAAAGAAAAAACATTTTCTTCAAAAAATATTGGTTTTGGAAAAGCATTGCAAAGTGTTCTTGATGGTAGCATTTTAACAAAAGAAATTGTGATTGGCCTTTTACCTTTTGTCTTATTTGTGACACTAATAGCAATCGTCTACATTGCAAATACTTATTATGCTGAAAAGACAGTGATTAAAATTGAAAGAGTTAGTAAGGATTTAAAAGAATTAAGATACGAGCATATTACTATAAAGTCAGAATTGATGTTTTACACTAAACAGTCGGAAATAGGAAAAAAATTAAAGCCAAAAGGAATTAAGGAATCGCTCGAGCCTCCAAAAAAAATATTTATAAATAATAAAAAGTAATCATTTAGAAAGATGATTAATATTAAAAAAGAAGTACTCTGGAGAGTTTATATTGTTTACATATTTATGTTAATCTTAGGATTATCAATAATAGGTAGAATCGTATATATACAATTTTTTGAGGGGAATGTTTGGAAAGATAAAGCGATGAAAGAAACTGTGAAAGATTTTGATATTAAATCTATAAGAGGAACAATATATTCTTCCGATGGTAGAGTGCTTGCCACATCAGTTCCGATTTTTGATGTTAGAATGGATGTTAATTCAAACTTGATTTCTGATGATTTTTTCTATGGCAATATTGATTCTCTTTCTTTTAGTCTTGCCAACCTTTTTAAAGACAAACACCAACAAACTTATAGAAATAATTTAGTGAATGCCCGTAAAAATGGAAACAGATTCTATCTCGTGAAAAGAAATGTTAAGTATGCTCAATTGAAAAAGATGAGAACGTTTCCGATTTTCAGACGTGGGAAATACAAAGGCGGAATGATAATTATCCCCAAAGACAGGCGTGAAATGCCTTTTAAATTATTATCAAAAAGAACAATTGGCTACTCTCGAAAAGGCTATTATGTTGGTCTTGAAGGTGCATATAATAAGGAACTTAAAGGAGTTAGTGGAAAAAGATTAATGCAAAAAATTGCTAAAGGAGTTTGGATGCCTCTTAATGATGAAAATTTAATTGAACCAGAACATGGCAAAGACATTATATCTACAATAAATGTTAATTTTCAGGATGTTGCCGAGAACGCCTTAATGAAGCAAATTGAATACCATCAGGCTGATCACGGATGTGCTGTTTTAATGGAAGTTAGTACAGGACATATCAAAGCTATTGCAAATTTAAAAAGAGATACAGCAACAGGAAGATATGAAGAATCTTATAATTATGCTGTTGGTGAAAGCTCCGAGCCCGGCTCAACTTTTAAACTTGCTTCTTTTTTGGTGGCTTTAGAAGACAATAAATTTAATCTTGATGATTCTATAAACACAGGAAATGGAATAACAAAATATTATGATAGAACTATGGAAGATTCTCATAAAGGCGGTTATGGGAAAATATCTGTTCAGAGAGCTTTTGAAGTTTCTTCAAATGTTGGTGTTTCAAGATTAATTTATAAAGCATATTCAAAAGACCCGCAAAAGTTTATTGATGGACTTTATAAACTTAAACTAAATCAACCTTTAGGGATTGAAATAAAAGGAGAAGGTAAACCTCAAATTAAATCACCAAAACAAAGAAGCGAATGGTATGGAACAACTTTGCCATGGATGTCCATAGGATATGAAATATCAATGACACCTCTACAAACCTTAGCTTTATATAATGCTGTTGCAAACGATGGTGTTATGGTTAAACCAATGTTAGTTAAAGCAATTATGCAAACCGGTGAAATTGTTGAAAATTATGAAACTGTTGTATTAAATGAAGCAATTTGTTCAAAGAAAACCATTGACAAAGCAAAAATAATGCTTGAAGGTGTTGTTGAAAACGGAACTGCAAAAAATTTAAAAACTTCTATTTATAAAATTGCAGGAAAAACAGGAACAGCACAAATTGCTCTTGGAAGTGGAGGTTATAATAAAACCGATTATAAAGCTTCTTTTGTTGGATATTTTCCTGCTTCAAATCCAAAATATTCTTGCATAGTTGTTATCAACAATCCTAAAAAGGGAATTTATTATGGTGGTTGGATAGCAGGACCTGTTTTTAAGGAAATTGCTGATAAAGTTTATGCCACTCAATTAGAAATGCAATCTGAAGAAAAACCTGAACCTAAGGATTATTTAGTTCCAATTTCAAAAGCAGGAAATCAAAATGAACTTGAAAAAGTTTATCAGACTCTTAATATTTCAACATTATCTTCTAATCCTACTGCTGAATGGGTTATGGTTTCTGAAAATAATAATACTGTAAAATTTAAAACCAAAAATGTTAAATATGGCTTGGTGCCTAATGTTAAAGGAATGAATGCAAAAGATGCAATTTTTTTATTGGAACGCTTAGGTTTATGTGTTGAAATATTAGGAAAAGGCTTTGTTAGAAAACAATCTAAAGAACCGGGCACCAGGATTATTGAAGGAAAAAAAATTACTCTTGAATTAAAAATATAAACAACAAATTGAAATCTTTAAAAGAAATATTATATAAAACTGGAATAACAAAAGTTATCGGTACTACCGAAATCGAAATAAATTCCATTTGCTTTGATTCCAGAAATCTTAAACCAAACGACCTTTTTATTGCAGTTATTGGGACTCAAACAGATGGTCATAATTATATTGAGAAAGCTATAAATAATGGTGCAATTGCAATTGTTTGTGAAATTTTACCTGAGAAAATTGTTGAAGGTATAACATATGTAGAAGTTGAAAACAGCAGTTTTGCTCTTGGAATTATTGCATCAAATTATTTTTCCAATCCATCATCAAAATTGAAATTGATAGGTGTTACAGGCACAAACGGGAAAACTACAATTGTAACATTATTATTTCAGTTGTTCCGTTCGCTAGGCTATAGTGTTGGGCTTTTGTCAACAATTCAAAATAAAATTGATGATAAAGAAATTTCTGCAACACATACAACTCCAGATGCAATTCAAATCAATAAGCTTATGAAAGATATGGTAAGCGAGGGTTGTGAATTTTGTTTTATGGAAGTTAGCTCACATGCCATTAACCAAAACAGAATTGCCGGACTTGAATTTGCCGGCGGAATATTTACTAACATCACCCACGACCACCTTGATTATCATTCAACATTTGATGAATATATCAGAGTTAAGAAAAAGTTTTTTGATGACCTGCCTTCTTCAGCATTTGCATTATTGAATGTGGATGACAAAAACGGCAAAATTATGTTGCAAAATACTAAGGCAAAAAAATATACTTATAGTTTAAAAGAGCTTGCAAATTTCAAATGTAAAATAATTGAAAATCAGTTTGAAGGTTTACAACTAAATATTAATGGAACAGATATTTGGTTTAAATTAATTGGAGAATTTAATGCTTACAATTTACTGGCGATTTACGCAACAGCAAATCTTCTTTGCGAAAATGAATCCGAAATATTAACAATACTTAGCAATATTGATTCTGCCGAAGGTAGGTTTGAGTTTGTAAAATCCAAGTCAGGTATTATTGCAATAGTTGATTATGCTCACACTCCCGATGCTTTGAAAAATGTTCTGAATACTATTAACGCAATAAGAACAATGAATGAGAAACTCATTACTGTTGTTGGTGCCGGTGGTGATAGAGATTCAAAAAAACGCCCATTGATGGCACAAATTGTTAGCGAAAAAAGTGATAAAATAATTCTTACTTCTGACAATCCAAGGTCCGAAAATCCGGAAGAAATTATTGATAAAATGAAAAAAGGTGTTGAGCCTCAAAATAGCAGAAAAGTACTTTCTATAATTAATAGAAAAGAAGCAATTAAAACAGCTTGTGCTTTAGCTCAGCCTAAAGATATTATTCTGGTAGCTGGAAAAGGTCATGAAAAATACCAGGAAATAAAGGGTGTTAAACATCCTTTTGATGATAAAGAAATTTTAATGGAAATATTATTAGATAAAAACTTTAACAATTAGAACTTATGTTTTATTATTTATTTGATTATTTAGAAAGAGCCTTTGATTTTCCGGGTGCAAGCATGTTTCAATACTTTTCGTTTCGTGCAGCAGCAGCGGTTATTACTTCATTAATTATATCCTTATTGTTTGGGAAAAGTTTGATAAATTATCTAAGAAAAAAGCAAGTTGGTGAAACAATAAGAGATTTAGGACTTGAAGGACAAAACGAAAAACATGGAACTCCAACAATGGGCGGTCTTATTATTATTGGAGCAATATTAGTTCCAACTCTTTTGTTTGCAAAATTAGGAAATATCTATATCCAGTTAATATTGTTTACAACAGTTTGGCTCGGAATGTTAGGATTTATTGATGATTATATAAAAGTATTTAAAAAAGACAAAAAGGGTTTATCAGGTAAATTTAAAATAATTGGTCAAATCATTCTTGGAATTATCGTTGGACTAACAATGTATTGTAATGATGATATAGTTATTAGGGAAAAAATTGAAAAAGTTAATATTGAATCAAACGAACAAGTTGTTGATAATAATTATAAGAAAGAAGCTAACGATTATTTTAAGGAAAATGCTGTTAAGTCAACAAAAACAACAATTCCCTTTGTTAAAAACAATGAGTTTGATTATGCAATTTTGCTGAAATGGGTAGGAAAAAATTATAAAGATTATGCATATTGGATTTTTATTCCCTTTGTAATTTTAATAATCATCTCAGTCTCAAATGGGGCAAATATGACCGATGGTCTGGATGGCCTTGCTACAAGCAGTTCGGCAATTATGGCGGGAACACTTGGAATTTTAGCATGGATTTCAGGCAACTTTATTTTTGCCAATTATTTGAATGTAATGTATTTGCCTAATACAGGCGAACTAACAATATTTATTAGTGCTTTTGTTGGTGCTTGCATAGGTTTTCTTTGGTATAATTCATATCCCGCTCAGGTTTTTATGGGTGATACCGGTAGCTTGACTATCGGAGGAATAATTGCTGTTCTAGCAATCATTATCCGTAAAGAATTATTAATCCCGATTTTATGTGGTGTATTCCTGATTGAAAATTTATCAGTAGTGATGCAGGTTAGTTATTTCAAATATTCTAAGAAAAAAACTGGTGTAGGAAAAAGGATTTTCAGAATGGCACCTCTGCATCATCATTATCAAAAGAAAGGTTATCACGAAGCAAAGATAGTTCAGCGGTTTTTTATTATCGGAATCATGCTGGCTGTAATAACTATCATAACTCTGAAGATTAGATAATAATGGAAATAATGTAAATGATTAAAAAGTATAGTGAAAACAAGAATTGTAATTCTCGGAGCAGGCGAAAGTGGAGTTGGAGCAGCAGTTTTGGCAAAGAAAAAAGAATTTGATGTTTTTGTTTCGGACAACGGAAAAATAAAAAATAAATATAAAAAAGTTCTTTCACATTTTGAAATAGATTTTGAAGAAGGAAAACATTCTGAAGAGAAAATTTTTAATGCTGATGAAATTGTGAAAAGTCCGGGAATTCCCGATGATATTCCAATTATTGAAGCAATTAAAAAAAAGAAAATCGAAATAATATCAGAAATTGAATTTGCAGGTAGATTTAATAAAGCAAAAACAATTTGTGTTACTGGTAGTAATGGTAAAACAACCACAACTTTATGGATTTATCATATTTTAAAAAAAGCAGGATTGAATGTTGGTTTAGCAGGAAACGTAGGGCAAAGTTTTGCAATGCAGGTAGCTGAAAACGAATACGATTATTATGTTCTTGAAATTAGCAGTTTTCAGTTAGATGGCATGTTCGATTTTAAAGCTGATATTGCTGTTTTGATGAACATTACTCCCGATCATCTCAATAGATATAATTACGATTTTCAGAAATACGTCGATTCAAAATTTCGAATTCTCCAAAATCTTACAAATACTGATTCATTTATTTATTGCATCGACGACAAAGTGATAAATAATGAATTAGAAAAACGAAAAATTAAACCAAAAATATATCCTTTTTCAATCAACAAAAAAAATGATGGAGAAGGAGCATTTTTAAATAAAAATGAAATTATTATAAATATAAAATTAACAAATATAATTATGACTTTAGAAGAATTAGCATTACAGGGAAAGCATAATATTTATAATTCCATGGCAGCAGGAATTGCAACGAAATTATTGGATATTAGAAAAGATACAGTTAAGGAAAGTCTTTCAGATTTTCGGGGTGTGGAACACCGTCTGGAATATGTTACAAAAGTGCATGGAGTTGAATTTATAAACGATTCAAAAGCTACGAATGTTAATTCAACCTGGTTTGCTCTTGAAAGTATGAATAAGCCTGTAATTTGGATTGTTGGCGGAGTTGATAAAGGTAATGATTATGAAACTTTGAAAAAACTTGTAAAATCCAAAGTGAAAGTAATTATTTGTTTGGGTATAGATAATCAAAAAATATATAATGCTTTTGCTGATGTTGTTGAAAATATTGTTAGCGTAAATTCTGCAGCACAGGCTGTTGACACTGCTTATTATATGAGTAAACAAGGTGATGTAGTTTTGCTTTCTCCTGCTTGTGCAAGCTTTGATTTATTTGAAAATTATGAAGACAGAGGTAAGAAATATAAAAGAGCTGTAAGAGACCTTTAATATTGAAAATTAAAAAGAATGTTTAAATTTTTTAGCAGCATAAAAGGTGATAAAGTTATTTGGGTAGTTGTGATAATACTGTCGATATTTTCTATTTTGGCAGTTTACAGCTCCACGGGTACTTTAGCATATAAATATCAGTCGGGGAATACTGAATATTATTTATTTAAACATTTTACAATACTGATATTTGGTTTTATTTTAATGTATGTTGCTCATCTTATAAAATACACATATTTTTCAAGGATATCGCAAATAGCTTTGTTTATAACAGTTCCTTTGCTTGTCTTTACGCTTTTTTCGGGAACCACCTACAATGAAGCAAGTCGTTGGTTAACACTTCCTGTAATAAACCTAACTTTTCAAACATCCGACCTTGCCAAATTTGTTTTAATAATATATGTTGCTCGTTTATTAGCAAAAAAACAAGACGAAATAAAAGATTTTAAATTAGCTTTTTTGCCTATAATGGCTCCTGTTTTAATAATTTGTGCATTGATATTTCCTGCAAATTTTTCAACTGCTGCTGTTCTGTTTTTTACATGCATTGTTTTAATGTTTATTGGAAGAATAAATTTGAAATATATTGCTTATCTAATTGGAATTGGAATTGTCAGTCTGTTGTTAATGTTTATGTTGGCTAATGTGTATCCAAATCTTCTACCAAGATTAGATACGTGGATTGCGAGAGTTGAGAATTTTAATGATAAAGATAGTGAAGGAAATTATCAGGTTGAGCAGGCAAAAATAGCTATCGCAACTGGAGGTGCTTTTGGTAAAATGCCCGGAAACAGTAAACAACGAAATTTTTTACCTCACCCATATTCCGACTTTATTTATGCAATTATTATTGAAGAATACGGTCTCTTCGGAGGTATTGTTATAGTGTTATTATATTTAATTCTATTTTTTAGAGGTGTGAAAATTGTGTCAAAATGCCCAGGTTCTTTTGGGGCTTTTCTCACAATAGGACTGAGTTTTAGCCTTGTGTTCCAAGCATTGATTAATATGGCTGTTGCTGTTAATCTTTTGCCTGTTACAGGGCAGCCACTACCATTAATAAGTATGGGAGGAACATCAATCTGGTTTACAAGTTTAGCAATAGGAATAATTTTGAGTGTTAGCAAAGAGACTGAAAAAGAAGAAGAACAAAAACAAGAAATTGTAAGTTAATATGCGAGAAAACAATATTAAAATAATTATTAGTGGCGGCGGCTCGGGAGGGCATGTTTTTCCTGCCATTGCTATTGCTAATGCTTTGAAAAATAATATTGAAAATGTTGAAATTCTTTTTATTGGAGCAAAAGGCAAAATGGAAATGGAAAAAGTTCCAGAAGCAGGATTCAAAATTATTGGTTTATGGATTAGCGGACTTCAAAGAAAGTTGACAGTAAGGAATTTAATGTTTCCTTTTAAAGTGATATTAAGTTTGATGAAAGCAAAAAAAATTATTAGGAATTTCAAACCTGACGTCGTTGTAGGAGTGGGAGGGTATGCAAGTGGACCAACTCTTAGAGTTGCATCGAAAATGAAGATTCCTACACTTATTCAGGAGCAAAATTCTTATCCCGGAATTACCAATAAAATATTATCAAAATCTGTAAATAAAATTTGTGTTGCATACAATGGAATGGAAAAATATTTCCCTAAAGAAAAAATTTATATTACTGGAAATCCTGTTCGCAAGGAAGTAATAAAATTACAAGGGAAAAAAGATAGAGCAATGGAACATTTCAATTTAACTGATGAAAAGAAAATTTTATTAGTTATTGGTGGAAGTTTGGGAGCAAGAACAATTAACGAAAGCATACATAAAAATTTGGAATTATTTAAAGAAAATAATTTGCAAGTAATATGGCAAACAGGAAAGTATTATATTGATATAGCAAAAGATGCTGTGAAAAATTATGCTGATGATGGAATTAATGCTTATGAATTTATAAAAAAAATGGATTTAGCTTATGCCGCTGCCGATATTGTTGTTTCAAGAGCGGGAGCAATTGCAATTTCTGAATTATGTGCTGTGAAAAAACCATGTATTCTTATTCCTTCACCAAATGTTGCCGAAGACCATCAAACTAAAAATGCTATGACTTTGTTCAACTATAATGCTGCAATTTTGGTGAAAGATATTGAAGCTAAAGATAAATTAGGTGAAGTAATTATTGAATTATTAAATGATGAACAGCAACAACATCAATTAATTGAAAAAATTTCGAGTTTAGCTTTTAAAGACCCTGCAAAAACAATTGCTGATGTGATACTAAGTTTAATAAAAAAATAAAAAAATTGGATATTAGAAATTTACATAATATTTATTTTCTTGGTATCGGTGGTATCGGCATGAGTGCATTGGCAAGGTATTTCAACAGAAAAGGAGTTGAAGTAAGCGGTTATGATAAAACTCCAACTTCCTTGACACAAGAATTGATAAATGAAGGTATGCAAATTCATTTTGAAGAAAACATAAGTATGATTCCTGACAATGTTGAACTTGTTGTTTATACTCCTGCAATTCCTTCGGAAAATAAAGAACTGATTTATTGTAAGGAAAAAGGTATTGAGATTTTAAAACGCTCTGAAGTGCTTGGTTCGCTTACTCAAAATATGTTTTTAGTTGCTGTTGCAGGCACTCACGGAAAGACAACAATTACTTCATTAATTGCTCATATTTTAAAATATAATAATAAAGAAATCACTGCTTTTATTGGTGGGATTAGCAAAAATTATAATACAAATTTTATTACTTCCGAAAAAAGTGAAATTGCAGTTGTTGAAGCCGATGAATATGATAAATCATTTTTAGCTCTTAATCCTGATTTAGCTGTTATCTCTTCGATGGATGCCGACCATTTGGATATTTATGGTTCAAAAGATTCTTTAACCGAATCATTCTTTTTGTTTTCAAAACAAATTAAAAAGAATGGAAAACTGATAATAAAGAAGAATTTGCCTTTCACTAAAGAATTGAAAGAAAAGATTATTACATATGCTGTTGATGAAAGTGCTGATGTCTATGCTTTAAATATTAGGATTAATAATTATAAATATATTTTTGATTTGAATGTTCGTGGCGAAAAAATTAAAGATATAAAATTAGAAACTCCTGGTTTGCACAATATCGAAAATGCTGTTGCAGCATCTGCAGTAGTTTTTATGATGGGATTGGAAACTAAAGAAATCAAAAATTCTTTAGAAACATATTCAGGTGTTAAACGAAGATTTGAATACATAATAAACACTCCAAATCTTGTTTTTATTGACGATTATGCTCACCACCCCGAAGAATTAAAAGCGAGTATTTTAACAGCGAAAAATTTATACGCTGATAAAAAAATAACTGGAATTTTTCAACCTCATCTTTTCTCAAGAACCAGAGACTTTGCTGATGAGTTTGTAAAAATGCTTGAATTATTAGACGAAATAATTCTTTTAGATATTTATCCGGCACGTGAAAAACCAATTAATGGTGTTGATTCAAAAATGTTGTTGGATAAAATTAAAGTTGTAAATAAAAATTTGTATTCCAAAAATCAATTAATTGAGGAGTTGAAAAAAAGAAAAATTGAAGTTTTGTTAACACTTGGAGCTGGCGATATTGAAACTTTGGTTCAACCAATAAAAAATGCTTTAAATAGATAAATGAAAAAAATTCTAAATATATCAATTTGGATAATCTTAATTTTAGGATTAATCGTTTTATTAAGCTTTATTGGCGGTGAGCATAGCAAAACCAAATGCAAAAATTTCTTAATATCTATTGATTATGGAGATAATAAAGCAGATTATTTTATTACTTCCAACGAAATAAGAAGTTTTGTTTATCAAATTACAGATACTTTAAAAGGGCAAAAAATTCAGGAAATTGATATTGAAATGATAGAGAGTGAAATTAACAAAATTCCCTATGTTGCCAAAGCTGATGTTTATTTAACTATTGACGGGATTGTTAGAGTAAATATTATTCAACGAAAGGCAATTGTTAAAATCATGGATAAAAAAGGGAAATCTTTTTATATAGATGAAACAGCCAAGTTTATGCCTTTAAATTCTATGCACTCCGCACATGTTCTTATTGCAAATGGAAATTTTACAATCGAAAATAAAGACACATTGAAACAACCTTCAATAACTTATGATATTTTTTGTTTGGCAAAATATATCTCTAATGATGAGTTTTTCAATGCACAGATAAGTCAGATTTATGTGAATCAATTAGGCGAAATTGAGTTAATCCCGAGAGTTGGAAATCAAGTGATAGTTTTTGGGAATATTGATAATATGAAAAATAAATTTGAAAAATTATTTATTCTATATCAAAAAGGATTTAAAGATTATGGTTGGGATAGATTTAAGACCATAAATTTAAAATATGAAAATCAAATAGTATGTACTAAAAATATATAAAATGGAATCTTCAGATATTGTTGTTGGTATAGACATCGGCACATCCAAAATTGCAGTTATTGTCGGAAAACGAAACCAATACGGAAAAATTGAAATTTTAGGTTCGGGGAAAACCGAATCTATTGGTGTCTCCAGAGGTGTTGTTGCAAATATTGATAAAACAGTTCAGTCAATTCGAACGGCAATCGAAGAAGCTGAATTAAAATCAGGTGTAGAAATTGAATATGTTAATGTCGGAATTGCAGGGCAACATATTAAAAGTATGCAACACAGGGGAAACATCATAAGAAACAATCTTGATGATGAAATCAGCCAGATAGATATTGATAATCTTATTGACAATATGTACAAGCTTGTTATGAAACCCGGCGAAGAAATTATTCATGTAATTCCTCAGGAATATATTGTTGACAATGAACAAGGAATTAAAGAACCTATCGGAATGGCAGGGATTTGTTTAGAGGCAAATTTTCATATCATTGTTGGTCAAATTGCTGCAGCAAAAAATATTAATAAATGTGTAACAAAATCCAATATGCATGTCGAAGATTTAATATTGGAACCTATTGCTTCTGCCGAAGCTGTTCTTAGTGACGAAGAAAAAGAAGCTGGCGTTGCACTTGTTGATATTGGAGGCGGAACAACTGATATTGCTATTTTTCAAGACGGAATAATTAGACACACTGCTGTTATTCCTCTTGGTGGAAACATTATTACAGAAGATATTAAAGAAGGTTGTACGATAATAAAACGACAAGCAGAACTATTGAAGATAAAATATGGTTCAGCACTTGCTTGCGAAAACAAGGATGATGAAATTGTTTCTATTCCCGGATTAAGAGGAAGAGCACCAAAGGAAATCACCCTAAAAAATCTTGCAAGTATCATCCAGGCAAGGATGGAAGAAATAATTGAGTATATATATTACGAAATCAAAAATTCCGGTTATGAGAAAAAATTAATTGCAGGAATTGTTTTAACCGGTGGTGGTGCTCAATTAAAACAAGTTGCCCAATTAACAGAATTTATAACAGGCATGGATACTCGTATCGGTTATCCTAATGAACATCTTGCAAGTAATGTCCCCGAAGAAATTACAAGCCCTTTATATGCAACTGGTATTGGACTTGTTATTAAAGGATTGGAAAATGTAGAAAAAGGAAAAACTAGTAAAATTCAAGACCATTCTGAAAAAACAAAAGGAACATTTTTCAAAAGCATTTTAGGGAAATTTTTTGATGATGAAGGAATAAATTAATATCAGGTTTAATAGAAAATAGTTTGAATAGAATTCAAGGATATATAGATATTTATTAACAATTAGCCTTTTTTTTATGTTGATAAAAATTTGCGAAATACACCATTAAATATTACTTATAATAATAATTTTAATAAAAATTAAAAATAAGAAAATGATAAAATTTGATGCACCTAAGGACCAGTCTTCAATAATTAAAGTAATAGGAGTTGGCGGTGGTGGTAGTAATGCCGTTAACCACATGTATAATCAAGGTATTACAGGAGTTGATTTTATCGTTGTTAATACTGATGCGCAAGCATTGGATTTAAGTCCGATTCCAAATAAAATTCAAATTGGAATTAGTTTAACCGAAGGTATGGGAGCAGGTTCAATCCCTTCTATTGGTAAAGATGCAGCAATTGAAAGTATTGAAGAAATTAAATTAATACTGGAAAAAAACACCAAGATGGTTTTTATTACTGCTGGCATGGGAGGCGGAACCGGAACAGGTGGAGCACCAGTGATTGCATCATTAGCTAAAGAAATGGGAATATTAACCGTTGCTATCGTAACTCTTCCTTTTTCTTTTGAAGGAAATAAAAGAAGGTTGCAAGCTTCGGAAGGAATTAGAGATTTAAGAGAAAATGTTGACACTCTTCTATTAATTTGTAATGACAGGCTAAGAGAACTCTATGGAAATTTGAAACTTACTGAAGCTTTTCAAAAAGCAGATGATGTTCTTACTGTTGCTGCTAAAGGAATTGCTGAAATTATTACTGTTGCAGGAAAGATTAACGTTGACTTTAAAGATGTTAATACTGTTATGAAAGATAGTGGGGCAGCTTTGATGGGCTCAGGAATGGCAAGTGGTGAAAACAGAGCTAGAAAAGCTATTGAAATGGCTCTTTCTTCTCCATTACTTAACGATAATAATATTAAGGGAGCAAACGATATTTTATTATATATCGCTTCTGGAAATGATGAAATTAATATGGATGAAGTTTCTGAAATCACAGACTTTATTCAATATGAAACTGGTTCAACTGCCGAAATAATTTGGGGTTCTGGAATCGATGAATCTTTAGAAGATAATATCAGTATTACTCTTGTTGCTACAGGCTTTAAAACAAATGATGAACTTATTTCTGATACTGAGGGTCGAAAAAGAGAAAAAATTATTCATGTTCTTGATGATATTCCTGAAGAAATTAGCCCTAAAGAAGAAGTTGAAAAATTCTACGATGATATGATTATTGAAAAGAATTCTGCCGTAGAATTAGAAATTGAAGCTGATGAAAGTCCTGTAGAAGAATTACAAGACTCAATTGCTTTTAAAATCCATCAACCTGTTGAAAACACTTTACAGGAATCAGAAACTGTTTCTGATGAACCTGTTTTGATTAAAAAGAGTGAAACTTCAACTAATGATAAACAAAATGAAGAGCATTTTAATAAATTTATTCAGGATAAAACAAAAGAATTGGTAAATGATAATGATTTTATACAGAAGTCCAAGGAAAGAATTCAGAAGTTAAAAGAACTTAGTATTAATCTTAAAACACCCGAAGGTTTAGCTGAAGCCGAAAACAAACCTGCTTATATAAGACGTAAAGTTGAACTTTCTGATACTCCATCATCATCAGAATCTGAAATTTCCAGATATACTTTGACCGATGATGATGATGTGAACATGGGTATAAAATCTAATAATTCGTATTTGCATGATAATGTAGATTAATAAGTATTTTTTTTTATTTTTTACCTTGATAAGGGTTTTCTCTTATCAAGGTTTTTTTTGTTTATTTTTGTGATTTAATAATTCAAAATATATTTTATATGAGTTTAGAATTGATAATAAATAAAGATATAAAGTCAGCTATGTTGGCTAAAGACAAAAAGAAACTTGAAGCATTAAGAGCAATAAAATCGGCTTTATTGATTGAAAAAACAGGAAAAAATAGCAAGGATGGTGTTATCACTGAAGAAGTTGAACTAAAAATACTTCAGAGACTTGTGAAGCAACGGAAAGAATCAGCAGGAATTTTTGTTAGCCAAAATCGTGATGATTTAGCTGAAGTTGAAACTTATCAAGCAGAGATTATTAAAAAATATCTTCCCGAGCAAATGAGCGAAGATGAAATAAAAAAAATTGTAGAAACAATTATTGCTGAAACAGGAGCTGAAAGTATTAAAGATATGGGCAGAGTTATGGGAGCTACTGTAAAAAAAGTTGCCGGAAAAGCTGATAATAAAATAGTATCTATGATTGTTAAACAAATGCTTGGGGAATAAAAAAATTCAAAATAAAATATGTGAAATTTTTCTTACATTTTTGACATTTTATATAGATATTTACAGTATAATAATGTATTAGATGGAGGAAACTAAGAAGCTTACCCTCTTACTTGGTGCTGGATTTTCAAAATGGGCAGCGGACCTCCCTTTGGGGTCTCAGTTGTTTGATTTCGCGGTAGATCCTTTCGGGATTAGAGAGCAAAACAGACTTGAACGACTGACAAAACTCAAACAGGATTGGAACAAAAGGAATCCAACTGGAATAGCAGAGCAGTTCATTGCAGATGTCTTGTTATGCGAGGATGTTCGCAGTAAGAAAGATGTTGTTTGGTACGTCGTGAGGCGGCTGTCCGAACCATATATATGGCAAGAATGGCATGCTGGTAGGGTTAGACGACATGTCCTAATGATTGACGAGAATAGAAAATGGGACAGACCTGGGATTCGAGATGTACAAAAATTCATTATGCAGTGCGGGAGTAAGTTATGTGGCATCATTACACTTAACTATGACCTACTTGTGGAATACGCACTTGGTACCAAAGGCTTCAACTATGGTAAATGTAATGAGGTAATTCATGGACGAGGTCCATATCCTGTTTCGCAGTGGCGGAATCCTATCGTACTGAGTGGATTACTTCCCGTTGCTAAGCTTCATGGAAGTATTTCATGGGATGCGAACAGCAAATACACAGATGGACGTAGGGGGCTTAGTGGTGAGGCACTTATATTGGCGCCAACTACTGAAAAGAAGGTGCCAATAGGATTGCAGTACCAATGGATGATATCTTCTACGATACTTAGACGTGCATCCCGTATTGTCGTATTTGGCTTTGCGTTTAATGACTACGATCAGGCTGTATTGGCACACCTTACCAAGGAAGGGCAGAACATCATTGACGTTGCAATTATTGATGTGTGTTCTAGAAAGGATGCTGCAATACGTATTTGGCCAAAAGCAAGGGTACAGTCTTTTCAGCCAACATCTAAAGGATTTGATAACTTTCAAAAATGGCTAATTGGCAAAGGAAGGTGAAGAATAGCATACAATAATTAGGACGATGTAATGCTGAAAACAATTTGTCTCAAATATGAAGTTATACTTTATGTTTTTTCACACATAATAATCTTTCAATACCTTCAAAGCATTTAAAGTTACCCATTTACTTGCTTTGTTTTTCTTTTCAAGATTTACAATAAAACGACCATGAAATTTTGTTTCTGATATCCATTTACCTTCATCATTTTGCTTTGATATTAATAGATTCATAGCCTCCTGCATTCGTTTGTCTTTGTAAGCAAGTTTTGAAAGTATTCCTAAAATTTCCAAAACATCAGTGTTCCATAATAGAGGAAAACCAAATTGTAGCCATTCGGGTTTTGAAATTTGATTCAAGTTATGGCTTCTTTTATGAATGTGATGTTTGAGAATAAATTCCGCTCCTTTTTCTATAGTTTTCTTAACTTCATCAGACCTTTTATTAATGGGGATTTCTGCAAGTGCTTTAAGTGTTTTAACAACTCCCATGTGGCAAGTATGTTTTCCCCAGCATACTTCAAATTTATCGTAAAACCATCCTTTGGGAGCATTTTCTATTCCGTCATCAAATCGTTGATATTTTATGAGCCAGTCAATTCCATGTTGAACTCGGGGGTCTTCCAAATATCCAAATCTTATTAAGCTCCAAACCATATTGGCTGTTAGGCAGGGTAAAATACAGTCTGAATTTCCACCAAGATTTTTATTTCCCCTGTAGCAAAATCCACCACTTTTTCTGTCCTGAGAATATTTCAAAATAAATTCGTATGCTTTTTTAATGCGTTTATCATTTCCATTTGCACCGAGTTCAGCTAAAATTATTATCTGCCAAACAGTGCCTTTGTATTTTGATTTAACATAAAAATTTTCAGGAATACACCAGCACCCTTCATTGCTTTGTTTATCCAAGATTATGGGAACAATCCCTGTTACCATAATTTCATCTTTTAATTTTTGTATTTCAGGATTACTAATTTTTTGTTCAAATATATTACATAAAGTAAAATACCTAATCGAAGGATTATTTTTTTCCAACAGCCATTCGGTAGAGTCGGCTTTTATTTTGGATTTCCATTCATTTGTTTCGCTAAACATCCAGTGCTTATTAATTTCATTTTACAATTTACAAATAAAATTGCCGAAAAATATACAGGTAATTGGAATATTCATCCTTACCTTTTTTAATATATTTTTCGTTCAAATGTCATTTTTATTTCTGCAAATTTATAATTATTTTGTGTAATGGTAAAAAACAATGATTTATTAGTTCAAATAAAATTGACTCAAGGAAAACCTTGATTTTTTATGTTCTGATTTTCTTTACTTTTTTTCATTAAATAATTTATAATTTTTAAAGATTAAATCTTAATAAATTCAAAAGAAATTTTACTAATTTAGCCGAAAAATTACCTATATTTAAAATTAACACCGAATGACATTACTGGAAACTATTCGAAACAATGCAAAAAATTATAATAAACGTATTGTTTTGCCTGAAGGAACAGAGGAGCGAACATTAAAAGCTGCAAATATAATCCTTGAGGAAAATATCGCTAAAATTATTTTATTGGGAAATGTCGAGAAAATTAATAATCTCGCTACAAAGTGGAACTTGAAAAATATTAATAAAGCAACTATAATTGACCCTGTAAATCATGAAAAGAAAGATTTTTATGCAAATCTTTTATTTGAAATCAGAAAAGGTAAAGGAGTAACTAAAGAAGATGCTTTGAAATTAGTTGAAAACCCTCTTTATTTAGCTACTTTATTGATTAAAAATGGAGATGCTGACGGAGAAGTTGCCGGAGCTGATAATTCAACTGGTAATGTTTTACGCCCTGCTTTTCAAATTGTAAAAACTCTCCCAGGAATAAGTGTTGTTTCAGGAGCCTTTTTTATGATTTTAGATAATAAAAAATTTGGCGACGATGGAGTAATTGTATTTGCCGATTGTGCAGTTCATCCTGACCCAAGCGAAAAAGAATTAGCACAAATTGCAATTTGTACTGCAAATACAGCTAAATCAATTGGTGGAATGGAACCAAGAGTGGCAATGCTTAGTTTTTCAACTAAAGGAAGTGCAAAACACGAGATGGTTGACAAAGTAGTAAATGCAACAAAAATTGCCAAAGAAATGGAACCAAATCTTCAAATTGATGGAGAACTTCAGGCTGATGCTGCAATTATTGAAGCTATTGGTATTAAAAAAGCTCCTGATAGTAAAATTGCCGGAAAAGCAAATGTTTTAGTTTTTCCAAATCTTGAAGTTGGAAATATTGCATATAAGTTAGTTCAAAGAATGGCAGGTGCCGAAGCAGTTGGCCCTGTTTTACAAGGAATGGCAGCACCTATCAATGACCTTTCCAGAGGTTGTTCAGTAAGCGATATTGTTAACCTTGTTGCAATTACAGTTAATCAAGCACAGGGAATGAAATAAAATGATTCTAGTTAAAATGAAAACCCTTAATTTATTTCATGAAAAAAAATTAACAATGTTGTTATCATAATATAATTAATTACAGAAAAAATAAACGGAATTTAATATAAAAAAAAAGAATATGAAAGAAAATATTGAGCCCATTGAAAATTATGGATTAAGTAGTATGAATGGCTCTTCATCACTTTTTTCAAAAGTTGGTATATGTGGAGGTGGAGCAGTAGGATGCCAAATTGCTCAAATGGTGAGCAGACGTGGCATTGACGTTATTTTTATTGAGACATCAGAGGAGAAAATAAATAATTTTATAGATGATATGTCTGCTGAACTTGATGAAATTATTAATCGCTGGAGTATAACGCAGGGTGAAAAAAGAGCAATATTGTCTAGAATTAAAGGGAGTACTGACTTTAATGCTTTGAATGGTTGTAGTATTGTTATAGAGGCATTTAAAGTTGAATCATCTAATAATTTTCTTGCTGTTCGTAAAGATGTGTTAAAAAAAATAGAAAAAGCTGTTGAAAAGGATACTATTATTGCAACTAATACTTCAACATTAAAAGTCTCAGAACTTGCATCTGAACTTCATCATCCCGAAAGATGTGTTAATTTGCATATTACAATATCAGCACCCGAAGCTTCAATTGTTGAGGTTGTCAAAGGACTTCACACTAATGAATCAACATACAAAAATGCAATTAAGTTTGTTGAATTACTCAATAAAATTGTTATTCCTGTTAAAGAATCAACCGGGCTTATTAGTGTTCGCCTTTTTGTTTCAATTATTAATGAAGCTTGTAATATTCTTAATGAAGGTGTTGGTAGAATTGAAGATATTGACAAAACAATGAGATTTGGTATGGGTATGTTTTTAGGACCATTTGAAATGGCTGATAAAATTGGATTAGATAAATTGTTAAGATGGGCTAATAATATTTATGATGGTTTTGGGGATTTGAAATATAAACCCTCTCCCTTGATTGAAAAAATGATAAATGAAAATCAACTCGGAATAGCAACAAAAGCAGGTTTCTATAAATATGACGATAAAGGAAAAAAAATGTAATTAATTATTAAAAAAAGCACTTATTGGTTTAAGTGTCATAATTTTAAAAATAAAATATATGAAAATATTAGTTCTGAACTGTGGAAGTTCATCTATAAAATATCAGCTCTTTGAAATGACATCAAAAGAGGTTTTGGCTAAAGGAATAATTGAAAAAATTGGAATAAAAGGTTCATTCCTTAAAAATACAAGATTTGATGGTGATAAAGTTAAGCTAACTGGTGAAATTGTTGACCATCAGATTGGAATTGAATATGTATTGGGTGTTTTAGTTAGCAAAGAACATGGTTGTATTAAAGATATTAATGAAATTGATGCAGTTGGTCATAGAGTTGTTCATGGAGGTGAAGAATTTAATACCAGTGTTAGAATAACAGATGCTGTTATTAATAAAATAAAAAAATATTTTGGTCTAGCTCCACTACATAACCCACCAAACTTGAATGGAATTTATGCTATGAAGAGACTTTTACCTGATGTTCATCAAGTTAGTGCTTTCGATACAGCATTCCATCAAACAATGCCTGAATATGCCTACATGTATGCAATTCCATATTCTCTATATGAAAAATACGGTATAAGACGATATGGATTCCATGGAACCAGCCATAGATATGTTTCGAAACGTGCTTGTGAAATTTTTGATGTTGATTATTTTAAACAAAAAATTATTACTTGTCATCTTGGCAACGGAGCTTCCATTGCTGCAATTAAAGATGGAATATCAGTGGATACATCTATGGGTTTAACTCCTGTCGAAGGTTTAATGATGGGAACGCGTTGTGGAGACCTTGACTTAGGAGTTCTAACATTTATTATGGAAAAAGAAAATATCGGATTTGCTGCTGCCAATACTTTAATCAACAAACATAGTGGTGTACTTGGAGTTTCCGGAGTTTCTTCTGATATGCGTGAAGTTGAAGCAGCAGCAGCTAATGGAAATAAAAGAGCTAAATTAGCTCTTGAAATTTATAATTATAGAATTAGAAAGTATATTGGTGCTTATGCCGCTGTTATGGGAGGTGTTGATATTATTGTGTTTACAGGAGGGATTGGTGAAAATGCTGATTCAACAAGAGAAGGAATAAGCAAAAATTTTGAATATTTAGGACTTGAATTTGATTCAGAAAAGAATAAAGGTTCAAGAGGAGAGGAAATTGTTTTAAGTAAAGAAAATTCTAAAGTTAAAGTGATAGTTGTTCCAACAGATGAAGAACTGGTAATAGCACAAGATACATTGGAGATAATAACAAAATCATAATTAGAGTTTGTCTTGAAATTTGAGTAAATTGTTGTTAAAAAAACTTAATTTTACAATAAAGTATTTCATTATAGGTTTAATTCATAATGCAAGTTGAGCAAGGAGAAATATTAAAAAAAATAAATAGTCCGGACGACCTTAAAAAATTAAGTGAGTCAGATTTACCGAAGCTTTGTAAGGAACTACGTCATTTTATTATAGATGAAATTTCGAAAAATCCGGGTCATCTCGGAGCAAGCCTTGGAACAGTTGAAATGGCTGTTGCTCTTCACTATGCTTTTAATACTCCTTACGATAAACTTGTTTGGGATGTTGGTCATCAGGCATACGCTCATAAAATACTTACCGGCAGAAAAGATGTTTTTCATACAAATCGTAAATATAAAGGTATAAGTGGATTTCCTAAAATTTCTGAAAGTGAATACGATGCTTTTGGTGTGGGGCATTCATCAACATCTGTTTCTGCTGCTCTTGGCATGGCTATAGCTTCAAAATTAAAAGGCGAAAAAAACCGCCAGCATATTGCTGTTATTGGAGATGGTGCTATGACTGCCGGACTTGCTTATGAGGGATTAAATAATGCAGGAGTTTCTAATGCAAATCTGATTGTTATTTTAAACGATAACAATATTTCTATTGATAAAAACGTAGGAAATTTTAAAGATTTTCTTATTGATGTTGTTACATCGAAAACATATAATAGAATAAAAACAAGAACATGGCACTTTCTTGGGATATTCGGAAAAAGATGGCCCTTTCCAAGAGCTGTTTTGCAAACTATGGATAAAGCTTTAAAATCATCTGTATTAAACGAAAGTGATTATTTTGAGTCATTGAATTTTAGATATTTCGGACCGGTTGATGGGCATGATGTAGTTAGATTATCAAGGGTTTTAAAAGATATTTCACGATTGCCTGGTCCTAAATTTCTTCATGTTAAAACCATCAAAGGAAAAGGATTAAGAAAAGCTGAAAAAAACCAAACAAAATATCATGCTCCCGGAACATTTGATGCTAAAACAGGAAAGATTATAGTAAATCCTGAAACCAATGGGAAGCCTTCAAAATACCAAATTGTTTTTGGAGAAACTATTTTAGAACTTGCTGAACAAAACAAAAAAATTGTTGGCGTAACTCCTGCAATGCCTACCGGTTGTTCACTTAATATTATGATGGAAAAGATGCCTGAAAGAACATTTGATGTTGGTATTGCCGAACAACATGCTGTTACTTATTCTGCCGGGCTTGCTTCTCAGGGGATGATACCTTTTTGCAATATTTATTCAACATTTATGCAAAGAGCTTATGACCAATTAATTCATGATGTTGCCTTACAAAATTTAAACATAGTATTTTGCCTTGACAGAGGTGGTTTAGTTGGCGAAGATGGTGCTACTCACCATGGAGCTTTCGACCTTGCTTATTTAAGATGTATTCCAAATATGACTATTGCCTCACCAATGAACGAAGTGGAGTTGCGAAATCTAATGTTTACAGCTCAATTTGATGGTTTAGGACCTTTTGCAATACGCTATCCTAAAGGTAGGGGAGTGTTGAAAGAATGGAAAAAACCTTTTGAAAAAATTGAAGTTGGAAAATCAAGAATTATCGAAGAAGGAGAAAAAATTGTTTTAATAACAATCGGACATGTTGGAAATTTTGCTGTTGAAGTATGTAACAAACTTAAAGAAGAAGGAATTAATATTGGTCACGTTGACTTACGATTTCTGAAACCTTTAGATGAAGAAATTTTACATAAAGTTTGTAAAAAGTATCAAAATGTTATTACCATTGAAGACGGTACTATTATTGGCGGGATGGGTAGTGCGATAGTTGATTTTATTTCTGAAAACAACTATAATATTAAAGTAAAAAAACTTGGCATCCCCGATAGAATAGTTGAACAGGGAACTAATGACGAGCTTTATAAAGAATGTGGATTTGATGTTGATGGAATTTATTCAACTGTTAAAAAATTGCTTTAAAATAAAAAGAGATTAATCATTGCTTGCAATCAAAGCAACTGCTTGTGCCGAAACTCCTTCTTCTCTTCCAATAAATCCCAAATTTTCTGAAGTTTTTGCTTTTATTGAAATATCATTTTCTTTAATTCCCATAGTTAGAGAAAGGACTTTTTGCATATCGGGAATGTAAGTAGAGATTTTTGGTTTTTGGAGATTTATTATTGAGTCAATATTAATGATTCTGTATCCTTTATCTTTTAAGAGCTTTGCAACTTTTTTCAATAAAATTTTACTGTCAATATTTTTTAATTCACTGGAAGTGTCGGGGAAATGAAATCCTATATCTCTAAGATTTGCTGCTCCAAGAAGTGCATCACAAATTGCATGAATAAGAACATCAGCATCGGAATGACCAACTGCTCCTTTATCGTGTGGAATTTTTATACCGCCAATGGAAAAAGATTTGCCTTTTTCAAGTTTATGAATATCGGAACCTAAACCAACTCTGGTTTTCATTATTTAACTGATGGTTTTTTGTTTTGTTCTTTGAAAGCTGCAAAATCAAATAATAATGTGAAACGAAGTGTATTTTCAAGAGGGCTTTTAACATCTTTGGTAGCTGGAATTAAATAAGCAAAGTCCAAACCAAAAACATTATATTTTAATCCTGCTCCAAGAGTTAAATATTTTCTATTACCTTTAAGTTCGTGTTCATGAAAGTATCCTGCTCTTATAGCAAATTGTTTGTCGTACCAATATTCAAGGCCAACAGAAAAAGCTAATTCGTGAAATTCTTCATTAAATCCACCGGGAGCATCACTAAACGAACCAAACATTCCGCTAACAACTGAACGATCTGGGTCTTGTCCTTCTGCTATTTCATATTTGCCATCGTCTCCTACAATATATTGACCTGTTGAATCATCTTGTTTATAAATAGGAGGTGTTGGAACTAAAAGTTTGTTGACATCAACCATCAAAGCTAAAGAATTATATTTATCAAGGTTAATTGTAAATGATGGACCTAAACGAAAATTGATTGGAATAAAATCACGTTCTGTTGTTTCGGTATAAGAAATTTTATTTCCTATATTAGAAATATTTGCACCAAAAGCAAATAAAGCATCTTCGGCTCCTAAATCATATTCTTTTTGATAATAAACTGAAATATCGGCGGCAATTGTTTGTCCGGGTTTTGATTCAATACCTCCAACAAAAATTCCACCTGTTAAGTTTGAATAGATATATCTTAAAGCAACAGCTCCAGAGAAATTGTCTGAAAATTTTCGAGAATAAGCAAGGTCAACGGCAAATTCATTAGGACTGAAAGAACCAATTGATTCGCCTATTTTGTTGGTGAAATTAATTTCACCGAGAGAGAAAAACAAAAGTGAAGCCGAAATTGTTTGATTGCGGTCTATTCTTTTATAGCCGGATAAATATGCCAAATAAATGTCGTTTACTAAAGAACGTAGCCATGGGCTGTAAGAAACAGCAAATCCCATATCATCTTCAATAAATGCATATTTTGCAGGATTCCAGTGTTGCGAATTTGCATCTGGTGATGAAGATACACCAGCATCTCCCATAGAGCCGGCTCTGGCATCAGGAGCTATCATTAAAAATGGTACTGAAGTAGTTATCGTATTTACATCATCAGTAGTTTGTCCCAAAGTTTGATTATAATTTTGAGAAAAACTTTGCATGCCAAATATCAACAGAATGGCTAAAATTATGTTTTTCTTATTCATTTGTAAATTAATTGTTATTCAATTTAGAATACAAAAATAACGAATTATTCTTTAAATATTGTATATATGAAAAATTTTTAAAAAAAATAACTTGTGCAATATAAGAATATTTTATACTAAATAGCAATAACTTTGTTGCTTTTATTTTAATATTACCAGTTTCTCAATTTTTTCGGAATAGGAATCATCTTGCGTTTTTACTCTTAATTTATAAATATAAACTCCAATTCCGATTTTGTCACCAAAGTCATCTTTTCCGTCCCAGTGAATTGGCTCGGCTCTAAATCCATTTGTTTGAACAATAGTGTTAATAGTTTTAATTAGTCGTCCCGAAATAGTGAAAATTTGTATTTGGACATCAAGATTACAGCAAGGATGATTATGTTCAAAATAAAATAATGTTCTAGTTGTAAAGGGATTTGGATAGTTTAATACGTGGCTTAATGCCAGTTCGGCTGATTCTGCAACAACAAATTCGGTGTTTGTTTCGGTTGAATTATTTAAAACATCCCAGACTTTTAATTTTAGTGTGTGTGTGCCTTCGCTTAATTCTGAAAATGGATAACGAATTGTTCCCTTTTTGTAGCTATCTAAATCTGCTTCATAGTAATCGTTTAAAACAATAGATTTTTCAGTGTTTTCATCAAGAATAGCAATAATATCATGCCCAATGCCATTTCCAACAGTGTTAATTCCATTTGAATCAGCAACAAATGATAATAACAAAGGATTTTCGTCAGTAATACCACCAAAAACAAATTTTTCGTCATTCAAAAAAAGTTCAATATTAGGACCGCTATTATCAATAACCGGATTATCAGATGAACCTCCAATAATGATATTTTCGAAATAGCCATTAGCATCGGTTACACCATTTTCGGCATAGTAGCTGATTTTCCCATAACCATATTGATACGCTATGTCCTTAGGAACAACAAACGAAAATGTAAATTCACCATTTTTTATACTAGCTTTACCTTTGTAAAGAATATTATTTCGTAATTTAAAATTTACTTTGCTACTTGTAACGTCATTTGCTTTAGTTGTGTATGTTGCAGCTTTATCAAAAACCGTTGGATAAATAGTTCCATTAAAATTTGTTTTTTGAACTCCGTTTTCATCTTCAATAATTCCGCTGATTTCAACTTTTGATAATGCTTTTAATGTGTCAGGAACAGAAATATTAGTAACGCTAACATTATTTATCTTTGTAGTTAAAGCATTGAGTTCAGGATATGCAAGCACTAATGCAGGGTCGCCTAAAAGAACAAAATTTCTGTTTTGTGAAAAAGAACCACTTTGAACTTTTGCATTTCTGATAATATCACCCATTTTATAATACTCATTATTATTTTTTTTAAAAACATTATTATAAAAACATTTATTAATGGTAAAGTTGTAAGTAGAATAAGTAAGTCTTGAAGTAGTAAACATAGAAATTGCACCGCCATCAGGATTTAAGAAAACAAGTTCACCAGCCGATGTTCTTGCGGGGTCATCAAATCTGCTAAATTCACAAGTTGCAGTAACAAAAACGGGCATATTATTTTTATTGTTCCAATTGTTAATATCAGGGATTTCAAGAACTCTTTCATGTGCCCAGCCTATTTCACCACCATGACCAGTATAATTTATTATTAGAGCACCTTTTTCAACACGTTTATTAATGGCATCTTTTGCTTCGGGATATTGTTGTCCTCCCGGAGTAGATATTTGTGTATATGCATCAAAATAAATTTTGTCAACATTATAATCTTTATATGATGTATCAATCATTGTTGCTAATTGGTCTGCTTGATACAAATGCTGATTACCTTCTTCATCGTCTGCAATAAAACAGATGATGTTTCGCCAGTCGCCGAGGTTAGAAATAGCATTTGTGAAATTATTACAACTGGTGTTTTGAATTTTTGAGTTGCTTGTGTAACGAACAATTTTATCAACCATGTTTTTAGCTTCTTCGGCAGTTTTAACAGGAAAACGTCCAATACCGATATCAAGATTTCCGCCGGCTCCGGCTCCTTCATTTTCATCTAACAGTCCATAATAATCATCTGTTAAATAAGAAAATGCGGGATGTAAGGATTGAGAAGTTTGAAAAGTGGGAATATAATTAGTATTATTGTTGAGCCTGTTTTTATTGTCATAAGAGCCATCGCCGAAAAGAAGTAAATATTTTGGCATATTATTTTGTTTTAAACCTGCATTGTCATAAAACATTTTTACAAAATCTCTAATAGCTGTTATATCCTGCCCTCCCGAAGAGAACTCATTGTAAATTTGTTTTGGTTCAACCACAACAACAGATAGCCCGTCATTATTGATATGAATGTTTGCAAGCCGATTTGCTTGGCTAACAAATTCAGGATGAGAAACAATTATCATATCTGTTTGTCCTAATCCATGTAAATTTTGATTAGTAACTTTTTCAATAAAACTAGTTGAATAATAATAATTGCCATTGTGTGCTACAAATTCTCGCAGGCTGTCAGTAGAAACTTTAAAAGTCAAAATTGTACCGCTAATTGTTGTTTCAATAAGTTTTGGTTCTATGTGATTTGTTACATCCCAAATTTTTAAGGAAGAATTTGCATTTGATATTGAGAATTTGGTAATATTTCCAAGGCCTACTGAAGCAATATTTCTGAAAGCCATGTGATTCTCTTGCATTTTTAAATATCTTGCGGTATTTAATTCAAAATAATCTAACCAGCCAGTTGCACTGGATGATGTGTTATTGAAAGTTATCGAAACATCAATATTTGAATTTGAAGTAGTGAAACTCATTGTATCTGATGAAGATTTTGCAAAGTCTGAATTATAGGATGTCCCCACAGATGAAACCGAAGAAATTAAAGTATTTCCGTTAGCAACAGTAGAAAAAGTATTATTTGTACTTGAAACTGAACGGGCAGCGACATCTACTTTCAAATGAACTCTTGATGTTGGTACTATGTTTGGAAACGAGAATTTATTATTATATGTTCTTATTATGTCAAATTTCTCTCCGTACCATACTCTACCGGATTTAATTAAATTTAATAAATCCTTTTCATAAAATGCACGAGCATTAAATTTGTCAACAGATTTATTAGAAGCTAAAGTTGAAGAAGGTTCTATTGAAATTCTTTTTCCCTGCCCGATATCTGTATTTATAAAATAGTAAGCATTGTCGGAATAACTATTTGTATAATGATTAAATATTTTTGAAGCGGAATTATATTTCCATGTGTTTGGTCCTTGGGCGTAAAACAAAATGTAATCACCTGAGTCAAAACTTGCGTCACTTTCGCCAGCAACATAAATTGCATTTTCCTGAAGGTCATCATAACGAAATTCTGAGTTATTCTCAGGAAGTGCGCCACCACCATTTCCATAGATTCTTATGTTTTTTGGATTTATTGAGGAAGCATTTATTCCCATAGCTTGAAGTTCGTTGTAGGAGATTTTATGAATGCCGGAATTTGGTGTTGAAATTTTATACCAATCTCCGCTTGATAGAACTGAATTTTTAGCATAAGTCTTAAGTCCAGCTAAATCTTTTTTTTCTTTGGAAGCTGTTATTTTAATTTGAGTTTCAAAAGAAATTAATTTTTCATATTTCCAGCTCAAAGGGTTTTTTCTTATTGGAACAAATGAAAATGTTGCATAAGGAATTTTTCTCTCAACAGAAATTGATGTTTTAACTACAATATCATTTTTTATTAGGTCTAAATCTTTTATTTGATTTATGGTTTTACTATCAAATTCTTTAAAAACTTTATTCGTTAGAATTACATTTACAGTAGAATTTTGTGAAACTATTTTAAATCTTTCAAAATAAAGCGGTAAATATTTGGTCTCGTAATCATAAACCGCCCCATCAAAAGATAACATTTTTAAATATTCTGTTTCAGAAATTTTCTCGGACTTAACACCTGTCCATCGTAAGGTTTTACTATTTGAACTGCGTTGTGCAAATGTTGAAGTAATTAAGGTGAGAAATAATAATACAAAAAAATAAAATACTTTAAATTTCATTATTTATTATTTTGATTTTTTAATTGTAAAAAAGCTATTTAAGATAGTTTCAAAACTAACAAAAAAAGAATGAATTTATTGTATGTTAAACAAAAAATATAATGTGATTTATAAAATTAATGTTTTCTTATTTATAATTTTTTATATTTTTATTCTCTCTAAAAAATCCTTTTCATGTCGAAGAAAAAAGAAGTAAAGAAAAAGTCGATAGATATTAAATCATCAAAAAAAAGACAAATTCCTGACGCAAAAACCAAAGCTGACAATTATAAACTTTGGCTGGTTTTTATTCTTGTCATTACTTTTATTATATATTTTTCAGTAATAAAAAATGGCTTTGTAAACTTTGATGATGAAAGATATATCCTGCAAAATGAAGCTATAAAAGACATTTCTGCACAAAATATTAAAACATGGTTTACTACTTATTTCGATGGACATTATCATCCGCTTTCTCAGCTATCTTTGGCTATAGACTATAAGTTTAGCAGCCTTTCGCTTCCTCATAATTTTAAAATTTATGAACTCAAAGCAAATATTTTTCACTTTGTAAACATTCTTTTGCATCTGCTAAATGTTTTCTTTGTTTTTCTTTTATTAAAGAAACTTTTTAGGAAAAACGAAATTGCTATTATTGCTGCCTTGCTTTTTGCAATTCATCCTATAAACGTAGAATCAGTTGCATGGGCCTCCGAAAGGAAAAACCTTCTTTTTGCATTGTTTTTTCTTACATCGCTTTTTAATTATGTGAAATTTCTTCAGCTTGAGAAAAATAAATATTATTTGTATTCATTATTGCTTTTTTTATTTGCTGTTTTATCTAAAGCAACTGCTATTTCACTTTTCTTTACTTTATTTATTATAGAATATTTTGTTGACAAAAAACTTTTCAATCCAAAATTGTTATTTTTGAAACTACCCTTTTTCGTAATAAGTGTAGCATTTGTAATAATTGCATCTCTGGCTCAAAGTTTAGCATTTGAGAGCAATATTCTTTCTTACTCTTTCATTGATAAAATATTTTTATCAAGTTTTGGTTTCACTCAATACATTTTAAAAACTATAGCTCCTTTCAATTTATCAGTATTTTATCCTTATCCCGATGACATTGGAAAAGGCATAAGCATTATTCAATATATTAGTCCTGCATTTGTAATAGGAGTTGTAGTTCTAATAATTATTCTCATCAGAAAAAAACAAAAGGAATTTGCTTTTGGACTGGCTTTTTTTGTATTAAACATAGCATTATTGGTAAAGTTGTTTGATATCCCTCAAGGTAATTACTTGATGGCAGACCGTTATTCCTATATTCCTTCAATCGGAATTTTTATAATGATTGCATGGGCATTTGTTTACTTTGGCAACAAGTTTAAAAACCGCAAAACTACTTACATTGTTGTTTTAATTATTTATCTGATTGTTCTTGGAATAAGCACAAATATAAGAGTTAAAATATGGGAAAATAGCTCTACACTTTGGACAGATGTCATTGGAAATTATCCTAATTATACTTTCGCTTATAATATGCGGGGTATGGACAGAATTGCCAGGCAAGATTTTCAGGGAGGAGTTTCCGATTTTCAGGAATCAATAAAACTAAATCCTGATATTCCTGATGGTTATATGAATATTGGAATGGTTTATATGGAAACAGGAAATTCTAAAGGAGCGATAGATATTTATTCCAAAGCAATTGAAAAAATTGATACTCTTTCAAAGGCTTATTTTTATCGAGGATATTTAGAATTTCAAGCCAATAATTTTCAAAAAGCTATTCAGGACTTTAATAAAAACCTCGAATTAAAACCTAATGATATTAATTCATTAGTTAATCGTGGACTTGTTTATTACAAACTAACTCAATATGAAAAAGCATTAGCAGATTATAATCACATTATTGAGATTAGTCCGAACGCTGGAAGAGCATGGTATCTGAGAGGATTAGCATATTATGATTCCGGTGAAACTCAAAAAGCTTGCAAAGATTTTCAAAAAGCTTATGAGCTTGGTCTTACTGAAATCTATGATGTTATTAAGGAAAAATGCAAGAGTACTAATTAGTTTTTTCAAACATAAATTATGAACTCAGAACGAACTGGAAAAAAATATCAGCAAGTGATTTCTTCTGTAGAAAAGTATATTAATAGTTTTCTTGCAGAAGAGTTTGTTATTTCAGATGAACGTAAAATTCAGATAAAAGAAATTTCCCATTACATCAAGAATAAGATTAAATTTAATTTACCAATAAACTTAATTTTTATATGCACTCATAATTCCAGTAGAAGTCAATTTGCTCAGATTTGGGCACAAACTGTCAGAGAATATTATAAAATTCCGAATATAAACTGTTTTTCCGCCGGAACTGAAGTAACAAGTTTTAATCTGCGTTCGTTGATGGCATTAAAAAATGCAGGATTTGAAATTGAGAAAACAGCATCAATAGAAAATCCAGTTTATAATATTAACTATGCGTACAATAAAATTCCAATTAAAGGATTTTCAAAAATAATCTCAGATAAAGAAAATCCACAAAGTAATTTCATTGCAATAATGACATGTTCTGATGCTGATGAAGCTTGTCCTATTGTTTCCGGAGCAGACAAAAGATTTTCTCTGACATACGAAGACCCAAAAATTTCAGACAATACCCCCGAAGCAGATATTGTATATAATAAAAGGTGTAAGCAAATTGCAATTGAAATATTTTATTTGTTTTCAAACATTAAAAAAATAACTAATCATAATCTCTAAAAAAGGGCAAAATAATTTTGTTGAATTAATGAATAATATAATTTATTTAGAAAGAAATTTATTTTTTAATAGCAATAATTTCAAACAAATAGTTTTTTCTAAATAAAAATTATCAAAGTTTCTAATAATAAATGTAACTCAAGCAATAAAAAATAAGTATAAAAAAGGCTTAAATATTTAGTAAGAAAATTTTAGATATTCAATTATAAAACATAAATTTGCCTGTTTTACGTT
>Ga0307991_1000235_pt1 | contig 41611 bp, 34 predicted proteins | sample EllFjometagen131_FD_203146 | JGI IMG/M metagenome (GOLD analysis project Ga0307991, IMG submission 203146) | Marine microbial communities from Ellis Fjord, Antarctic Ocean - #131 | ecosystem: Environmental > Aquatic > Marine > Unclassified | place: Southern Ocean | collected 2014-10-08 | reverse complement strand
TCCAAATCTTCTATTTTATCTTTTGCATTTAATATCTTTGTTTCGTATTCCTTTAATTCTGGTGTAATATATCTCTCTGCATTCGCTAATGTTTGTTTTCTTATATAATTATCTGGTACTAACTCTACATTTTTTCTTGTAACTTCTAAATAATATCCAAAAATTTTATTATATCCAACTTTTAATGATTTTATACCTGTTTTTTCTTTTTCTGTTTTTTCTAAACTAACTATATAATCTTTTCCTGTTGTTGAAATTTCAAAAATCTCATCTAATTCTTCGTTATATCCTCTTTTCATTATTTTACCTTCTCTTATTGAAAAAGGCGGTTCTTCCTCTATAGCTTCATCTATTTTATCATAAATTTTCTTTAATTCTTCAAAATCAGCATCAAATATATTTTTATTTTCTAATAATTCTAATATTCTCATAATTGAAGCAATTGATTTTTTTATTGCAATTAAATCTCTTCCATTCTCTGTTCCTAATATTATTTTTGCAATTAATCTTTCCAAATCATATATATCTTTTAATTCTTCTTTTATTTCTTCTCTTGTTATTATTTCATCCATAAAATATTTTACATCCTCTTGCCTTTTTTGAATTTTATCAATATTAATTAGTGGATTTTTTATTACTTTTTTGAGTAATCTAGCTCCCATAGATGTTTTTGTATAATCTAATACCCATAATAAAGTTCCTATTTTAGTTTTATCTTTTTCATTTTTAGTTAATTCTAAATTTCGTTGTGTTGCTAAATTTAATTCCATATATTCTTTTGTATTTGTATAATTAATTTTATTTACAGGTATCTCTGAATATTTTTGTAATTCTAACACGTATTCTAAAACTAAAGCCGATACTTTAATACTTTCTTTTTTGTTTTCTATCCCATAACTTTCTAACGATACTACTCCAAAATATTCTTTTAAAAATACTTCTGCCTTTTCTTCTACTTGATACTCATTTATTGAAACAGTATTTAATCGTTCATACGTTTGTAATTCTTCCGCTAAAATTTTTGCTGTAACATTATCAACCACTATTTCATTTGGTGCTATTTTATACATTTCATTTATTAATTTGTTTTTATAATCTTTTTCATCAAATTGACTTGTAGTAAATTCTCCAGTTGTAATATCAATGTATGCTAATGCACTTACTTCCTTATCTATTTTTAAACCCAATAAATAATTATTACTTTTACCGTCCATTGAATCTATATCTATAATTGTTCCTGGAGTAATTATCTTAACTACTTCTCTTTTTACAATTCCTTTTGCTGTTTTAGGATCTTCTACCTGCTCACACATTGCTACTTTATAACCCTTGTTCACTAATCTATTAATATATTGAGCTGCTGAATGATACGGAACTCCTGCCAATGGCACTTTCATTCCTTTTTCCTTATTTCTCGAAGTTAATGTTAATCCTAATTCTCTTGATGCTATTTTTGCATCTTCAAAAAACATTTCATAAAAATCGCCCAATCTAAAAAATAAGATTGAGTCTTTATTTTCATCTTTTATTTGTTTATATTGTTTCATTAATGGAGTTTCTTTTTTCTTTATCATTATTTCAATTCACCTTTATTCTTTAATTTTTCTAATAACTCTAATATTTGTTCTTTTTTAAATGGTTTTAATATATATCCTGCAGCTCCAAGTTCTGCTGCCTTTAAAACTTCCTTTTTATATCCGAATGCTGTAATAAAGATTACCAATGCACCTTTATTTCTTTTTTTTATTTCTTTCAATGCTTCTAATCCATCCATCTTTGGCATTGAAATATCCATAAATGTCAAAACTGGCATTTTTTGTTCATACATTTTTATTGCTTCTATACCATTTTTTGCTTTTCCGATTATTTTTAAATTGAATTTTTGAAAATCATTATCAGAAAAAATTTTTTCTATATAGTATAGAACATAACTTGTATCATCAACAATTAAAACTGTATTTATTGCCATATTATTATTCTCCTTTTTTGAAAATTAATGTTATTTTTTTTTGCATATTATTTAATGCTTTTGCCTCTATTTTAGCATTATATATTTCTATAAATTTTTTCAAATATGGGAACTCCAAACCTGTTGCTTTTTCTTTTGAATATGTAATATTCTTATTTGTTTTATTAAAAATACTCTCCATATTAATAAGATTTTTAGGATCTTCAAAAATAATATCAAAAATAATATTCTCTTCTTCTATTATTATATTAAAAAAAATATTCTTAACTCCTATCTTATTCCACAAACATTCTAAAATAATATTTAATAATTGCATAAATTCTATTTTATTTATATTTATATTTTCATTTCTTGCTGTAATATTATATCCTTTTATATTTTTTTTGTCTATTTCTTTAACAATTTCTTTTATACTAAGATTATCACTTCTATTTTTAACCTCTTTAATATTTAATATTCTCTCCAGCATTATAAAGGTTTCTGATATTAATTTCGCAGAATTTGTTATAACAAAACATTCTCTTCTATATTTTTCTAAAACCCCGTCTTCTTCTAATTCTTCTTTTAATAGAGTCGCATACATTTCTATTATTGCAACATTATTTCTTATATCATGGCGTATTTTTTTTGGTAAATTTTCTTCCAGTTCCATAATATCTCCTTTTTTGAAATGTTTTAGTATATTTTAAATAATAAGCGTATCTAATAGTCTTTCAATATCTTCTAGTTTTTCAAGTTTATTAATTTCATTTTTTATTTTACTACTATTTTTCATTCCTTTTATGTACCAACATATATGTTTCCTCATCTCAACTATTGCTCTTTTTCCTTTGTCTTCTAGTGCAATTTTAAAATGTTTTTTAATCATTTCTATTTTATCTCTATCTGTAACTATTGTTTTTACTTCCCCCAATTCAAATTTTTCTTTTATTTGCCTTATCAACCAAGGATTTCCAAATATTCCTCTAGCTAACATTATTCCATCCACATTTGATTCTTTTACTTTGTTATATGCATCTTCTGCTGTAAAAATATCCCCATTTCCTATAATTGGTATTGATACTTCTTCTTTTATCTGTTTTATCACTTCCCAGTTAGCTGTACCTGAATACATTTGTTCTTTAGTTCTTCCATGTACTGTCAAAAATTTTAAATTTAGTTTTTCTGCTATTTTGGCTATTTTTATAGGTTCCTTATATTTACCATATCCTATTCTTATTTTAAGGGACAAATCCATATCTAAATTATCTTTTAATGTTTTTAATAATTCTTCTAAATGTTTTGGATCATTTAATAATGCTGAACCATATCCATTTTTCACAACTTTTCTAACTGGACAACCCGCATTTATATCTATATGCTTTACTCCTAATGATTGTATATATTTTGCAGATTCCAACATTATCTTTATATCTTTTCCAAATAATTGCACTGCATCTCCTGGCAATAATTTTAACATCTCTATTTTTGTTTTTTCATTTCCCATTACAATTGCATTACTACTTATCATTTCAGTAAACATCATATCTGGTTCATAGCTTTTTAATATTTTTCTATAAGAATAATCTGTTACTCCTGCAATTGGTGCTATATATATCTTCAATTTTTCCTCCTAATTCATTTCTAAAAACCCATTGATTTTTCATATTTTGTTACTTGGTTTTTTCCATTTCCTTTTGAATAATACATTGCCGAATCTGCTTTTTGTATTAATTCTTTTTTGATTTCTTCAAAATCATCCTCAATTCTGTTATCTAAACTTTGTGGATAATTTGAAACACCAATACTTACTGTTACTATAGTCTCTTTCTCTATATTATCTCTTAATCTTTCTGAAAATAAGTACCCATTTTCAAAATTTGTATGTGGCAAAACAATCATAATTTCTTCTCCTCCATACCTAGCTACCATATCATTTTCTCGCACCATATCTTTTGCTATTTTTGCTACTTTCTTTAATATTTCGTCTCCTTTTTGATGCCCATATTTATCATTAACCATTTTAAAATTATCTATATCCAACATAATTAATGATAATTCTAATCCATATCTTTTTGTCCTTATTATTTCTTTTAATAAAGATTTTTGAAAAAACGCATGATTATAAAGTCCAGTCATACCATCTGTTATAGCTTTTTTGTACATTATTTCTTTTGTTTTTATTACTGCTAATAATTCTTTATTTACCTCTTCTAATTTCTCATCTTTCAAATTCAATTCATTTATTTGGTTAGATATTTCTTTCACCATTTCATTATATGCTGTTTGAACTTTGTATAATTCTATTGGTAATCCTTTTAAATCTATTTCTGTGTAATTTTTTTCTTTATTCCTTTTAAAACCTTTTATTAATTCACTTACTGGATTTAATATTTTTTTATTTATATAAGATTCTTGTATTATTAATGCAAGAAATATAACAAATATGATAACTAATGTTATTGCTAAATTCAATTTATTTTTTAACTCTTCAATTAATTTTTTATCTCTCATAACTCCTATATATGCAACAACTCTATTATTAAAGCCTTTTATTGGTCTAAATTTTAATAAATAATTTCCACTTTTATTTTTTATATTTATTATTGATTCTCTCAGTATTTCATCACTATAATTCTCTAAATCTATTTTTTCATTTTTATAATAAGTTTTTTCAATTATTTTAAAATCCTTATCTAAAATAATCAAATTTGACTCAGCGCTATTCCTCATCTGTTGTAAAATATACTTGTCAACTGGACAACTTAGTACTCCAACTCCATTTGGATTTTCACTTGTTTCTGGTATTGGAACAAAAGTTTTAAAGTAAAGTAAACCTTTTGATTCCTCTATATCATTTATTATTGTTCTAATCTTAAAATATGTATCTAAATTTAATACTTCTCTTATCCTTTTATCCCCTGTTTCTGTTTTTTTCATCTTGGGATTTCCTATTACACCTGCAATTTTCATACCTTTGCTATCAAAAATTTCTAATCCTGTTTCTAAAGCTCTTGCTTGACTATTCATAGCTTTTCTCCAATTATTCAACATAATTATCATATCTATTTTTTTATCTATTTTTCGATATTCTAAGTATCCTAATGAATCTCCTTCTTTTTGGGTCAATACATACTTTCCAGCTTTCATTACTCTTTTCATATTATATTTCAACAAATAATTTAATTCCGAATCATTACTTAAAACTCGTAATAATCCTGTTTCTTCCGATTTTAGTTTCTCTAATATCTTAGTTTGATACATTAAACTTAATTCTAATTTTTCAGTCATTTCTTTTTCTAAGGTTTGATATAATAACCAATTGATCATAAGTAATAGAATCACACCTATCAATATAAACAATTGAATCATTCTATTTTCTAAAGTTCTTTTTAAGCTCTTCAAATTTTTCCTCCTTGTATAAATTTGAATTTGAATTATTTCATTTAAAATTATATCATAAGTGATCTTTTTTTTCAATTAAAACCAACCTTTATATCTTTTTTATGATTTTTAAATTTCAACTTTTCACAACTAAACTTTTGTCAAAATAAAATAAAAAACTTATAATAATTACAAGTCTTTTTTTTCGATTCATATTTTCTCTATATTCAAACCTTTTATTAAAATTATTGTTGGCAATTCACTCATTAAATATTCTATTTTTTATAATTTTCTTCTTTTTAACCTTCTTTAGAAGTAACTAACCCAAACATCACTAAATCAATACCTTTTTAACTATTTTCACCCCGAAATTACTGTTAATATCAAAAATACTAATCCTCCTGATATAGCAATTGAATAAAACCAACCTTGAACAATTTTTAAAATAACTTTTATTTTAATGTTTTCTATTCCTTCTATCATTCCAATACCAATTACACTCCCAACTATTGCTTGAGAGCTCGATACTGGCACTCCATATAAAGAATATAAATGAATTATTATAGCCGTTGACAACAATGCAATCAATGCACCTACATTATCCATTTTAACAATTCCTGATCCTACCGTACTCATTACTTTTTTGCTATATGTTATTATTCCTAAAGATATTGAAAAACCACCTAAAATCAACCAACTTTTCATTGTGAAAAATTCATTATTCACAAATAACCCCACTACATTTGCTACATTATTTGCTCCTAAACTATAGCTTCCATAAATTCCAACTAATAATATGCCTATTTTTACAATTTTTTCAAGCATAAATATATTCTTAATTCTTTTTTTGATTTGATGACTATATATTCTATATATTAAATAAGCAAGACCCATCGAACCAATAGGACTTGCAAACCAAGAAACTAGTATTTTTGTTAGTGGAGCAATATTTAACTTATTTTGAAATATTCCGGCAGCTACTAGGCCTGCCAACACAGAATGAGTGGTTGATACTGGAATTTTTAATGTTGTCATAATAAAAACTGATATTCCAGCTGCAAAAGATATAATTATTGCCACCTTCATATCATTTTGCATACTAATTTTTTGATATGTTTCTACACCATATTTTCCTCCCATAACAGCACCCAAAATCACAAAACAAGAAGATAAAATAGCAGCAACCCAAAACTTAACAATTTTATTTGTAACGGCAATTCCAAAGATATTCGCTGCATCATTTGCTCCTAAATTCCATCCTAGAAATAAAGCTGCTAGTATTCCTATCATAATTACACCTTTCTTATTACTGTTATTTTTTCTATTTCATCTCCTACATCCTCTATTATGTCTGAAATATTTGCAAGCATATTTATAAAATCTCTATAATAAATTTTTTTGGATAATTCTACATCTTTTCTCATCAATTCTTTTATATAATTTTTTTCTAAACTATCAATTTCCGCCTCTTCTAATTCCAAGGATTTTGCTAAATCAAAAGCCTTATCAAAATCAATAAATATGTTCAAAAAAGAATCTTTCAATTTTCCTAATTGTATCTTAGTCAAATTTAATATTTCTTTACATGTATCTACATTTAATATTTCTGAATCTATTTTAATCAATAAAATTTTATCAATTACTTTTTCTGATCTATTTGCAATTTTATCTGTCATTTCTATAATTTTCAAAAAATTCTCACTTGTAGTTGGAAGTAATCCACCCTCAAGTATTTTTTTTATTATTTCTCTTCTTATTGTATCTGCTTCATTTTCCAATTCTCCAACTTTTTCAAACATTTCTTCTGTTTTGTTTTCTATTCCATTTTCAAAATAATAATTCAAACTTTCTTTAAAATTTGCATAAGTTTCAATTACTTTGTCAAAATAATTAATCATTATCGATTGTATTTTTTTTAAATCTCTCCCCAATTTTTTCACCCTCCTATAGAAATAATGATAATTATAAGGATATTATTAATAACGCCCTTATAATTAAAAAAATATCCTAAATATTATTTATTGTAGTTTTATATTTATAAAATAAATGTATAAAAATCATTGTCTCTTGTAGGGGCGTAATTTATTACGCCCACTCTCTTGGACTTTGAACTAAAATAGTCGTAACTCTTATATATAAAACAATAAATTTTCATCCACTTAAAGAACATTTGTCAAGTAAAAAAAGATATTTTACTATTGTATAATTTATATTTCCTACAAAATTATAATTATACATTACAATAATTTGGCTGCTAATTCTGCTAATCTTGATCTTTCTCCTTTCAAAAAAGTAATATGAGCTGAAATATCTTCTTTTTTGAATCGTTCTGCCAAATATGTTAACCCATTAGTATTTGAATCTAAATAAGGATTATCAATTTGATATGGATCTCCTGTAAAAATCACTTTTGTATCTTCTCCCGCTCTTGTGACTATAGTTTTTATTTCATGAGGAGTTAGATTTTGAGCCTCATCAATAATAATCAATCCTTTTGGAATTGATCTACCTCTTATATATGTAATTGCCTCCACTTTTAACATTCCTAGATCTTCCAAAGATTTCATTACTTTTTCTCCTTCTTCTACTCCCTTATTATCTGTTAAAAAATCAAAATTATCATATATTGGTTGCATCCAAGGCTTTAATTTTTCCTTTTCTCCTCCCGGTAAATATCCAAGATCTCTACCCATAGGCATTATCGGTCTAGCCACAAATAATTTATGATATCTTTTTTTCTCTACCACTTGTTCTAATCCAGTTGCCAATGCAATTAAAGTTTTTCCTGTTCCTGCTTGACCTATTAATGTGACTACTTTTATATTTTCATTCATCAATACCTCTATTGCATATTTTTGTTCTTTATTTTTAGCTGAAATACCCCAAACATTCGCTTCACCATATTCTAGTTTTTGAATTCTTTTCCTTTTTTGATTATAAATAGCCAACGCTTTTTTCTTATCATCTATTTCCGAAGTCAAAACTATAAATTCATTTGGATATGGTTCAACTTTTAAAACTTCATCATATTTTATATGCCCAATTTCATAAAATTTATTTAACATTTCCTCTTTTACTACAATCTCAAGCTCTCCATTATACAAATCTAATATATTTACTGCATCTGTTTCATAATCCTGTACTTCTATTCCTAATGCATCCGATTTTATCCTTAAATTTATGTCCTTGCTAACCATAATAACTTCTTTATCTTTATTTTCTTCCTTAATCTTTTGTGCTACAGCTAGTATTCTATTATCCATTAAATCTCTTCTTAAAGCATCTGGTAACTCTCTTACATCTCCTCTAGTTTCTACTCTTATTTTTCCACCATTATCCATTTCTATCCAATTAGATATGGTTCCCTTTTCCCTCAATTTATCAATATTTCTTGCTACTTGTCGTGCTGCTCTTCCTACATCAGTTTGTTCTTTTTTGAGTTTGTCTATCTCTTCTATCACATAAATAGGCAAAACAACTTCATTATCTTCAAAACTAAATATAGAATTTGTATCGTGTACCAATACGTTTGTGTCCAATACATACGTTTTTATCATTTTTATCGCCCCCTATTTTTGCTACAATTTTATTATTTTAGTATCTAAATAGTAGAATAATAATAAAACTATAGCTATCTATACTATTTATACTATTTATTTCTTAATTTCCTTTTTTAAACAAATAAAAAAACGAGTTGATTTTTCAACTCGTTAATTTTAATATTTTTTTATTTATCTGTTATTTCACATTAATTAAATCTATAATATCTTGATGTCCTCTACTTTGAGCCAATGCTAATGGAGTATCTCCATATGAATCAGTAAAATCAACTGCCATACCTTTATTTATCATTGCTTCAACTACATCTGTATATCCTTTAAATATTGCTAACATCATTGTTTCTTCTCCTACATTTAATCCAGCATCATTTTTTATATCTAATTTTGCTCCTGCTTCTACTAACAAAATCATTATGTCTTTATTTACTGCTTTCATTAATGCTGTATCTCCACTTGTATTTTTTATATCTAATTTTGCTCCTGCTTCTATTAATATTTTTGTATTTTCAATTTTATTTTCCATAACTGCCATTAATAAAGGAGTATTCCCTCTTACATTTTTTATTTCTAAATTGGCTCCTCCGTCTACTAAAACTTTCAAAACATCTGAATTATCTGATTTCACTACATCTAAAATCATTTTTTTACCTTTTGAATTTGGCTTATCAACATCTGCTCCTGCTTCTATTAATATTTTTGCTATTTCTGCATTTTTTGCCATCATTAGATAAGTATTTCCCTTTTCATCTTCAAAATCAAGATTTGGATTTTTTTCTAAAACTAATTTTATAATTTCCAAATTTCCACTTACCATTGATACAGATAACATAGTTTCTCCTCTAGCTTCTACATTTACATCTGCACCTTGTTCCAAGTAAAGTTTTGCTTGATCAAAAGCACCTTTTTTGATTTCTCTAATAGCTTTTTTGGCAATTTGTTTTTTATCTACTTGAACAACTTCTACTTTTTTCACTTCAGCTACTTTTTCAACTTGTTTTGTCTCTTTTTGCCCTGCACTACAACCATTTAATACCATCAATGATATAAATGTTGATATTAATAACATTTTCTTCATTTTTTCCCCACCTCTTTTTTAAATTTTTTTTAATATACATTTCACTATACAATTATATCATATTTTTTTATCTATTGCAATTTTTAAAGTTTATTTTCCAACTTTTTTGTTTGTTTTACATCGTTTTGTTTTAATTTGAACCGATTAATATTTAATTAATATATATTATCTCTAATGCCGATAATATATATTAAGGAGGTGGTTACAATGTCAAATATTACAAATATAAATAGTTCTCAATTAAACACTTTAATTAATAGTACTAATCAATCAAATTTAAAAACTCCAGAACTAGCAATAGAAGAAAAAACGAAAACTGATTTTTTAAGTATATCCAATCAAATAGATATGCTTGAACAAAGTCAATCCAAAAAAGAAAATAGCCAAATAGATTTTAGTAAACTCGAGCAAAAACTAGGAATTGATTCAGATCAATGGGGAGTGGATGCTGTTTCGGATGATATTTTTAATTTTACCAAAATTGTTTTTGAATCATATAAAATCAATCATGACGGGGAAGAAAACAGCCAAATTTTAAAAAGTTTTTATGATTTAGCAAAAAAATCTGTCACGCAAGGATATAATGAAGCTTTAAATTTTTTAGGTGCTCTTCCAGAAGATGTCGCCTCTTTAGCAAAAGGAACTTTTGAAAAAACTATTGAAAAATTAGATCAATGGTTTGAAAATGGTGGAGAAGATGTAGAAATTACTCCAACCGAAGATAATAAAACTCAAATAACAGAAGAAATAACAAGTACACAAGAAGTTGAAAATTCTGGTTTTTCATCCCAAGAATTACTTAATGAAGCTGAAGAAATGAAAAATCAAGTTGTCGATTTACTTAAACAACAAGGATTTTATTTAAAAGAAGCATCTTCTAAAAAACCAAATTATGATTTCAAAGCATAAAAGACCACTTAACGCGGTCTTTTTGTTTTTTTAATCAATTATTTATCTAAATTCACATTAATATTAAATTTTTGAACAAATTCAATGAATTTATTTATTTCTTTTTTTTGATATTTATTTGAAATTTTAACTATTTGATATCCATTAGAATTTTTTTTATCTTTATAATCAAAAATTATTCTCATTTCTTTATTTTTTATTTCTTTATATACACAATAATATGGCAATATTGTAAATCCAACACCTTCTATCACTAAATTTTTTATTATTTCAATACTTCCATTCACAATAATTTGCTTGCTAAAATTCAAATTATATTTTTTCTCTAAATAACTTAAATTTTTAAACAATAATAAACTATCATTTCTTGCAATTAAAGGTATCTTTTCAATTTCATTTATATTTTTTATTTTTTTATTGTATACAGCTACAAATGGATATTCTTGAATTGGTATAATATCATAATTTTTATCTTTTATAAAATATTCTCCCATTAATAACAAGTCTATTTCTCCATTTTTTAATCGTTCTAAAAGAATATCTCTTTCTTGAATATATATTTCATATTCTATTTCAGAATATTTTTTTGAAAATCCACTTATTATTTCTGGTAATAATGGCTCTCCAATCATATGAGTTGCACCTATAATTATCTTTGCTTTTTCACCCGAAACAACTTTTTCTATTTCTTCTTTTGCATTTTCAACTTCTTGAAAAATAACTTTCGCTTTTTTGTACAATACTTCTCCCGCATATGTTAATTTTATTTTTTTAGTCTCTCTATCAAATAATTTCAAATTTAAATGTTCTTCAAATTTTTTTACCTGAATAGATACTGCCGACTGATTTATATACAATTTTTTTGCAGCTTTAGTAAAACTACCTTCCTCTGCCACCTCATAAAATATTCTTAAATGATGTAAATCCATAATATCCTCCCTATTAATTTATCATTGCTTTTAAAATAAAATATATTACAGGTACAATTAATGCTGGTAACAAATTTAAAGTTTTTATTTTTTTTATCTCTAATATATTTAATCCTGTCCCCAATAATAAAATTCCTCCTATAATTGATATTTCACCTAATAATTCTGGAGTAATAAAACCTGCAATACTACTAGCTAATAAATAAATACTCCCTTGCCACAAAAATAATACTCCCGCAGATATAATTATACCTATTCCAAAATTTGATGCTAATATTAATGAAGTAAATCCATCCAATATTGCATTTGTAAATAATAAAGTATTATCATTTTTCAAAGCACTTTCCAGAGGGCCTAATATTGATAATGTTCCTACACAAAAAAGTAAAATTGCTGTAGATAATCCCTCAATCAAATTATTTCCATTTTCAGAAAATTTTTCACCCAACTTTTCAACTTTTTTGTCCAAATCGATAAACTCTCCCAAAAAAGCACCTAATACCATACTTACTACGAATAATATTGGATTTTCACTTTTTGTTATATTTGTCACTATCCAAGTTATTCCTAATGAAAACGCGATTAACCCTACCGCCTGCATTAACCTATCTTTATACTTTTCACTTATTCCTTTTTTCAATCCACTACCAATAATACTCCCTATTATTATAGTTGTTGTATTCACTATTGTTCCTATCATCTTTTCTCCTTTTTTGTAAAACATTTTTTTATATTATTTATTTAAGTAACGAAACTTCTTTTCATATTAAACAATTTACATTTAACACAAAACTATACTTCTTTAAGTATTTTACACTAACATAATCTTTTGTCAACAAAAAAGAATCTAGATAAATTTAATTAGTTTTTTTAGTATCAAAAAAGGCTATCGAATTATTGATAGTCTTCTCCTTTTCTTCTTAATTTATTTTACTTCATCATATTTTCCTTCTACCAAATCATCATAATACTGCTGATATCTCCCTGATTTTATTATTTTATTCATTCCTAAATCAAATTTATTTATAATTTCTTTTGCTCTAGGATGCTTTTTTGATACAATAAAATATAAATTGGATTCCTCAATTGGAATTTCAGAATATATTATTTTCTCTTTTTCTTCTTTGCTAAATTTTTCGTTTAACAATTTTCTTCCCACCAACAAATCACAAAAAAACAAATCAATTCTATTTAATAATAAATTTCTTAAATTAACTTCATCTGTATTTGCTACTTTTGATTTTCCATCCATCAAAAATTCATCTATTTTATTTCCATAAGCATATCCTCTAGTTAAACCTATTCTTTCTTTAAACAAGTCTTCATATTTCTCAAAATCAAAATCATAGTTTTTTCTATGAAATACAACTACTTTGCTTATTAATAATGGTTTTTCCGCAAAATAAAATTGTTTTAACTTTTTTTGTGTTTTAGTCCATTCAATAGTTCCATCACATTCTGCTCTTTCAGTTAATACTATCACCCTTTTCCATGGCATAAATTCATACTTTACGTTGATTCCTTCTAATGCAAAAACATCCGTGGTTATATGGCTACTCATACCATAATGTGGCAACTTTTCTCCATTAAATGGAGCCCATTCACCAATTCCAATTGTTATTGTTTCCTTTGCAAAAATAAAACTTGCCATTAGTAATAACATCAATATTATTTTTTTCATTTATATCCTCTCCTTTTAATTTTTTTAGATACTTCAATATAATTTCTTCATATTTCACTACTTCTGATGTCACCAAAATCCTTTGTCATGGCATAAAATCTATACTTAACATCAATTCTTTATAATTTAAATACATTACTTTCATATGAAAACACATTCCATAACAAGTTAGTTTTCCTCCATTAAATGGAATAAATTCTCCAATTGCAATTTATATTTGCTCACTATAAAAAAATATTTATGAAAAAATAAAATTCCTCCTCAATAGTAATATTATAAATATTATTATTTTCATTTTCTCCACCTACTTTAAAAAATGCCTATATATTTATTACTTACAAGATAAATAATAAATTCCTTTTTTTCAAAAAAAAAACTACTAACAAGTAGTTAGTAGTTTGATTTCTTAAAATATAATTTTATTATTCCCTTTTTTGACATCAACTCTTATAATATTAAAATCTCCTTCTTCTTCATATTTTATTTTTTTCATCTGTTTCATATTAGATTTCAATACTTTTAATATTATTTCTCTCTCTTTTTTGACACCATTTAATTCTACTCCTGATTGATTTAACTTGATTTTTATTTCTTCATATTCCCCTTTTTTGAAATCATTACTTTCTCCATCATCATCATATAATGTAAATTCACTTTCGCTTGAGCTTGGATACATTAAAATTTTATCATTTGCTAATGGAATTATAGCTCCTTCTTTTACATATACAGGCATTTTATTTATATCTATTTTTATTATAATATCATTTCCTCCATTTATTTCTTCATTATTATAAAAATCATACCATTTACCTGCTGGTAAATATATTTTTCTATCTGCTTTTTCTTTTTCAGGTTCTACTATTGGAGCTACTAATAAATTTTGACCAAACATATATTCATAACTTTCTAACTGTGATTTTTTGTCATTAGGATATTCAAAAAATAACGGTCTCATCATTGGCACACCATTTTTATATGTATCATACGCCGTAGAATAAATATACGGCATCAATTCATATCTTAATTCTATATATTCTTTTATTATTGCTGTCGTTTTTTCATCATACATCCAAGGTTCTCTCGGTGAAAATGAACCGTGCGCTCTAAATACAGGTGTAAATGCTCCAAACTGCATCCATCTTATAAATAATTCTTTATCTGGTTTTTTTCTATCACTCAAAAATCCTCCTACATCACTTCCCCAATAAGAAAATCCACTTAATCCTGAATTAATTCCCAAAATCACTTGTTTTTTAAATATATCAAAATTTGAACTTGAATCTCCTGACCAAGTAGACACATTATATTTTGCACTTCCTGTAAATCCACTTCTACTCAATATAAAAGGTCTCTCATCTGGATAATTCTCCATCATAGTTTCATAAACAATTTTAGACCATTCATTATTAAAGTGATTATGAAATTCTTTTTCTGTATATTCATTAAAATATGCTTCTGCTGGTACAAATTCTGGCTCTCCTAAATCTGTCCAAAAACCATCTATTCCACTTTCTTTCATTTTGATATATTTTTTCCCAATAATCTCTTTAGCATTTTCAGCTAGAGGATTCATTACTGCTCCATATGGTGAACCAAAACACCACCAACTTTCCCACGTTATTGTCTCTCCATTTTCTTTTTTGGCAAGCAAACCATTTTCTTCAAACTCTTTATAAGATTTTGAATCATTTGTGAAATATGGCTCCGAAATTGTAATTAATTTTATATTGTTATTTTCCAAAAACTGATCCATTCTTCCTGCTAAAGGGAATTTTTTGGTATCCCAATCTAAATCTCCCATTTTCTTAAACCAGTCTAAATCTAATATTATTCCTGATACAGGAATATCATATTTTTTAAATTTTGCAACTAAATCATAAACCTCTTCTGTTGATTTATAACCATATTTTGATTGCAAATATCCAAATACCCATTTTGGTAATAAGGATTTTGATTCACTCAAATCATAAAATTTTGATACCAATTTTTTTGGTTCTTTTTCATAATAATAATAATAATCCAAAACATCATATTTTGTTCTATTATACACTGTTGCTTGATTTTTTCTACCAAATCTAAAATAATCTTCAGCATTTGTATTATAATAAAAAGCATCTCCTGCATTTGTAAAATAAAATGGAATATATAATCTTGCTTGATTTCCATACTCTGCATTCTGAGAAATTCTCATTATTTTTTTTTCTAAAGTTATCTCTTCGTTAGCTGATCCCATTCCATGAAAAATTTCTTCATTATAACATTCTTTAGTTTCTTCCAATTCACCTTTTTTGATTTCAAATTTAGATGAATATAGCAATTCATTCTCTTTATATAATTCGTATCCATTAGTTATTTCTTTTACTTTATAATCACCTATTAAATACTTATCTCCATCTTTTAATGGAATATTATTACTCTCTTTTTTGTTTATAAAAAATTCATTTTCTTTAATTTTAATACCTTTTTTTTGAACTTGTATTCTTAACATCCCATTATCCACTTCTGAAATATTCATTTTTATTCCATTATCATACGTTAAACATAAATCATTATCTAATATCTCTGTTTTCCCAAAACTTGTTAAAGTCAAAATTATAAATACCACTCCTATTATTATTCTTTTCATTTTTCCTCCATTTTTTTAGTTTGGATAATGTCAAAATTCTTGTATTTCTAAGACATTTCCTATATTTCCATATAAATTATTTCTTTATTCTTAAAACTATACTTTCATATGGTCTTAATTCAAATTCTCCACATTTTTTGATTTCACCATCATAATTAGAAATTAATTTTTCCCATTCTACATTTATAAATCTTTCTCCACAGTTATATTTTATAGTTTCTTCTGTGAAATTCAATAAAATTAATATTTCTTCATTTCCATATTTTCTTATATAACTATATATTTTTGTATTTTCTTTATCTAAATTTTCATAGTTTCCATATATTAAACAATCACTCATTTTTCTTAATTTAATCATTTTCTGATAATATTTAAAAATTGAGTTTTCTTTCTTTTTTGAATTTTCCACATTTATTTTAGTATAATTTGGATTAACTTTTAACCAAGGAGTTCCACTTGTAAATCCTGCATTTTCACTATCGTTCCATTGCATTGGTGTCCTTGCATTATCTCTACCTTTTTTGTTATATTTCACTAATAAATCTTTTGAATTTAAACCTTTTTTGATTTGTTCTTTATAATGATTCAATATTTCTAAATCTCTATAATCATTTATATCTTCTATTTTTATATTAGTCATTCCAATTTCTTCACCCTGATAAATATACGGAGACCCTTTCAAAGTCATTGTAAATGTAGCTAGCATTTTAGCTGATTCTTCTCTGTATTCTTTATCATTTCCAAATGTAGAAACTGCTCTTGGTTGATCATGATTCATTAAGAAATTACTTCCCCAACCGTTACATTCTTCCATTGCTTTATACCATTTATCTATTATTTTTTTTAAATCTGTTAATTTCCAATCTACAACATCCCATTTTCCTCCTGGACCAGAAGTCAGCTCTACATGTTCCATTTGAAATACCATACTCAATTCATTTCTATCTTTTCCTGCTAATTTTTGCCCCTCTTTCAAAGGCAAACCAAAACATTCTCCTACGGTCATTACATCATATTTACTTAGACTTTTTTGATTCATCTCTTTTAAAAACTCATGTAATCTAGGTCCGTTCATATAAGTTTTATTTTCTAACCATTCCAAATCATCATTATAATCAGGTAATCCAGGATATTTAGATATCATATTAATTACATCCATTCTAAATCCATCTACTCCTAATTCAAACCACCAATTCATCATATTATAAATTTCAGATCGAAGTTTTTCATTTTCCCAATTTAAATCAGGTTGTTTTTTGCTAAAAATATGTAAATAATATTGGTTCGTTTTTCCATCATACTCCCAAGATGATCCACCAAAAACTGAACCCCAATTATTAGGTTCAACCATATTTCCTTTTTCGTCATATTTTGGATCACGCCAAATATAATAATCTCTATGAGAATTTTCTTTCCCTTTTTTGGATTCTACAAACCAATTATGTTCATCCGAACTATGATTTATTACTAAATCCATTATTAATTTTATTCCTCTTTTTTCAAGCCCTGCTTTTAATTCTTTCCAATCTTCTATTGTTCCAAATTCATCCATTATATTTTGATAATCACTTATATCATATCCATTATCATCATTTGGTGACTTATAAACAGGATTTAACCAGATTATATTTACTCCTAATTCTTTTAAATAATCCATTTTTTCAATAATACCTCTTAAATCCCCAATTCCATTTCCTGTTGTATCTTTAAAACTTCTAGGATAAATTTGATACACTACCCCTTCTTTCCACCATTTTCTTTCCATTTAACACCTCCATTTTAAAATCATATATTCTGTACTTTTCCTCTCCTCTTTAGATAAAGAAGAGAAATAGAGAGGAGTTGTGATCTAGAGAACCCCTGTCTTTTCAGTTACTGCCTCCAATATAATTCCACAACTAACTCTGTTCCTCTCTTCACAACTCTCCGCCTTTGACAGCCTCTCTTTATCTAAAGAGAGGCTTAAAGCAAGAATAATACTGCCTTTTTTGAACTTCCTCCATATTCTTGCTTTAGGTTCTCTTTTAGGAGAACCGTTAAGAAGGGAGAGACTTTTTTATTATAAATTATACACTTTCTCTCTTAACTAAATATGGTCTTAATACCACACCTTCCATATTTTCACTTTTTCCTTCTAATTTATTTATCAATTCTTGACACGCTTTTTTGGCTAGTTTTTCTATCGGCTGATGTATTGTTGTTAATTTAGGTGAAAAATATTTACAATAATCTATATCATCATATCCTATTATCAAAATATCTTCTGGTATTTTCTTTCCTTTTTTTTTTAATCCTTCCATTACACCAAAGGCCATTAAATCAGTTTGAACAAATATTGCATCCAAATCATTTATTATATTTTCATTTTCCTTTACCCACTCATAACCAGATTCAAAAGTTATCTCTCTATTAAAAATTAAACTTTCTTCCACTTTTATTTTATCTTCTTCCAATGCTTTTTTGTATCCTTGAGTTCTATCATAAAATTCATTTATATATATATTAGAAGAAATTGTTGCAATTTTTTTTGCTCCATTTTCTATCAAATACTTTGTTGCAATATAACCACCATAAAAATTATCTACACCAAAATATTTTGATTTCTCTTCTAATTCATCTTTATAATATAAAAATAAATGTTCTTTTTTACTTTTTTGTATATACTCAATATCTTCTTTTTTCAAATTATTTGATGCTATGATTATTCCATCCACTTGATTTTGGGCTATTACTTTTTTGATATTACTTTCTCCAGTAAAAGAATTTTCAGATGTTTGAAATATTACATTATATGAATTTTCCTCTACACTTTCTATTAAATTTTTCTGCAATATTCTAAAAAATTGTTCTGCTGCTATATGATAAAAATTTGTTGGTAATATCACTGCAATTGTTTCCGTCTTTTGTGTTTTTAATCTTCTTGCATTCGCATTAAATTCAAATCCTAATTCATCTGCAATTTTTTTTATTCTTTCTTTCGTCTTAGGCGATACTAAATCACTATCATTCAAACTCCTCGATACAGTTGGATGGGTTACTCCCGCTATTTTTGCTATATCTTTTATTGTCACTTTTTTCATTTTTATCCTCTTTTCTCGATTCAAATTTTTGATTCTAGAGTTATGTATTTTTACACGTGTAAATTATATCCTTTTTTAATCATTTTGTCAACTATTGATACTTTTTGTTTCCATTCTATATGAAACGCGCCATTTTAATTATCAAATAATTAAAATGGCGCGTTTTTTTCTATTTATTCTATATATATTTCTATTATCTTACCTTCTTCTTGTTCTGCAGTTAAAATTTTTCCTTTTGCTCCATTTTTGACTTCATTTAATATCGAATCTAAATCAATTCCTTTTAGTGTTTCATCAAACTTTTTTGAAAACTTACTTCCAATTTTCAAACCTACATCAACTAAACTTATCGGAATATTTATTTTAACATTCGCATTTTTTTCAGCATCAATAGCCACCACTTTAAGCCATTTTACTTTTTCTTTTTTATCCGCTATTACCAACACTTCTTCATTTCCCAAAGCCTCCAATAATTTCAATCCTTCTTCTGAAGTTATTTTCCCCTCTTCAATCATTTTTAATATTTGTATTTTTTCTCCGCTCATTTTTTGCCTCCTTTTATTTTAATATTAGCATTTTTTTAATAATTTCAACGATTCCTCCAAGGTTATTTTCCCGTTACTCAATTTTTCTAATATTTCTTTTTTGGATACTTTGGACTTTTCTTCTTCTGATACTTTATACCCAAGGGATATTATTACTTCATCCAAAAACTTTCTTACTGTTGGATAAGATATACCTAATTCTTTTTCTATTTCTTTTATATTCCCACGATTTTTTAAAAATATTTCTACAAAATTTTGATGCTCTTTTGTAAGATAATCAAATTTTGACAAATGAAATTCTCCTGTTATTCCAGTTCCACATTTGTCACATTCTAATTTTGTTATTTTCAATTTTTCAAAACATACTGGACACAATCCTATTATTCTATTTTCCATCCCATCCCCCTTTTTATTAATATTATAAATTTCATAATTAATTATATTAATATTATACTTCCAATAATCAAAAAAGTCAATATTAAAATTAATTATTTTAATATTGACTTTTTTGATTATTTTTTTTGATTTGTAATATAACATTTATATTTACCTTTATTCACTATTTCTAATTCTCCACTTTTTTCCATTTGTTTCAAAGCTTTTGAAATTTTTTCTAATTCGTATTTTCTAAATTTACCAGCTATTTTTTCTTTTGTTTTAGGAATTTCACAAAACATTAATATTTCTTTTTTGATATAATCTAATTTATCAGGAAGTCTTTTTTTCTTTTGTACTATAGTATATCCTCTATTTCCATTAATCCATTCACCCGTTTCATATTCTAAACAATCTAAATTTTTATCCAAAAAAGATCTTATTTTTTTCTTTATTTTTCCACCTTTTCCAGATGATCCATAACCATGAATAACTTTTATTTTTCCAATATCATTTTCATTATATAATTTTATGAATTTATTTAATGCTTCTTCTACTTTTAATTCGTGCATATCGATTATTTTCATGACTACTCCTTCTTCTAATTTTTCATTTTAATTTATTATAACATATGAATCCTTTCTTTTCTAATTTTAAAAAAATATACTAACCAAAAAAGTGAGTTTTCTCGTCTTAGTGTTAAATCAAGCACTTTAAATATAAAATTTATAAATGAAATCAAAAAAAAGGTGGAAATCCACCTTTTTTGATGTCACTTAATATACTTTTTTGGGAATAGAATGATGCGATTTATTATTACTATCTACATACTCTACTTCTACAGAATAATTATCTCCTCTTGGCTCTATTATAATTTCTGCAATATCTGCTTTATTTAACGGTCCTTCTACTCCACCTTCACCATTATAAATATCAAAATGTTTGAAATATGACATGTTGTAATAATCCGATATTTCTATTTTATAATTTTCACCTTTTTTCAAATTAACTGAAAATAAACTAGAATTTCCCCATATATTCCAACTTGGTAACTGCGGCATATATATTATTCCTTTTTTGATAATCTCACCATTTTCAGATTTTACTTCAACCCATTTTGTGGCACAAGTAATCCCCGTATTTACTGAATTATAGGCATTTGCATACACTATTTTAATATCATATTTAGTTGTATTTGTTACTTTCACTTCATTTATTTCAAATTTATCATCAAATTTTCCCCATTTAGATAAATATTTTTTATCCTTTCTTTCTTTTATCTCCGAGCTGTTTGATTTCAATTTTCCATTCTCCACAGAAAAAACAGTTTTTTCATTATTTTCTGTCAATTTATAATTTTCATCTATCCAAGTATTTGATTTCAATCCTTTTTTGTAAAGTTTACCATTTTTATATATATTAAATACTGTATTTTCTTCTAGACTAGGCTCAATTAATAATTCCAATCCTTTTTCTACTTTTTTGATTTCTGATATTTTAGCTTCTCTTGGCATAAATACTTTTCTCATATCTTTTCCCCAAATAGTTTTATAATTTTCAATATCTATAATATTTATATTCCCTTTTTTGATTACATCATCTGTCTCTTCTTTTAATATTATTTTTAAACTGTTTTTTTCTTTCAACATATCCAAATTAATCCAAGATTTCTCAATATTTTTTTCATTTAATATAACTTTTTCAACTACATAATATCCCTTTTCAGATTTCAATATTTCAGGGAAATCAATTTCAATATCAATCATTTTTCCTTTATATTTAAAATTCTTTAAATTGATTTTTTTAGAATTTTCAAAAAATTCTTTTTTTATTGATTTTGTTATAAATGGATTAAATCTTATTTCTTCTTGGTTTGCTTCCAATCCAAATATTATATCTGTAACCATTGATATATATCCTGCTACTGACCATAATTGTCTTTTAGAATTTATAACTGGACCTTCTTCATTCAAATAATCATTATAAGTATGGCTTCCAGATAAAAATTCATAATTTTCCATATTTGAAAGATTTAACGCACTACTTCTATACATTGATAAAATATCGTGTGTTACAACTGCATCATTTTGAGCTATCTTAGCAGATTTCAAAAAATATGCTGTTACAAATGGCCACATTCCTCTATTGTGATAAGTAGGAATATCTAATATTTGAGGCCATATAACAGAAGGTCCCGCTTCACTTTGTGGATAATTTTCTACTATCAATTTTGCTTTCTCTTTATCAGCAATTCCTAATATAATTGTTAATGCTTCTCCCAAAAGATCATATTTTGAAGATACAAAATCATCCAATTCTGTTGTTTTCATACTTCCATACAATCCTTTTTCTGACAACCAAAATTCTTCATTTATACTTTTTTGTAAAGATGACGACCATTTTCCATATTTATTAGATAACTCTTTATTTCCTACTGTATTCGCCATTTCTGATGCAATTTTTAATATTGCATAATGTGTTGCATTTGTAGATAATGATTTTGACATTCCTATGTGTACTGTATTTTTAGCAGTCCATAATGGATATGTCTGTTCTCTCCAATCCAAAAAAGATTGTTCTCCTCTATATAATCCATCTTCAGAATCATAAATTGAAATTCTATCATTTTCTATTGTATTTATAATTGCTTCATATGATGTCTCAAAAAAGTCTTCTTTTGATTTCCCATCTAAATATTTCATTGTTTCCCAAGCTCCTAATGCCCAAGTTACTCTATCCGTACTTATTGGCCAACTTCCTCCCGATCCTGTATCTTGTACTATTTCAATTCCAGATTTTATATTTTCATTAGTTTTTACTCTTTTTGGAGATACCTTATATAATAATGAATTAGCTGAACGAGTTGGATCTAACATTCCTAAAGCTAAATTTACAGAATATGCTGTATCCCTTGTCCAAACATAATGCCATTTTTCTCCTGTCTCAAAAGCTTTATATTTTACAGGATTTCCATTATTAAAAGAACCATCTGTTATCTCATCTACACTATTTTTCTTACTCTCATCCATTGCTAAAGCAAAAAGTCCATCAAACATTATATTTCCAGTTCTAGTTAATAACTGATTTTTATTTTCTTCATACTCTACTTTTTTGTCTCGTGGATCATTATCTCTTAACTTTTTTGTAGTATATTGAGTATATTTTCTATTTCCATTTTCCAATTGATCTATTTTAATTCCAGCCTTTTCGTGTCTCCATTCCAATTTAGCATCTAAATTTTCAGGTAATTTTGTTTTTTCTTCAATATTCTCTATTGTTAAAAATGGATTTTCTAAATCATTTTCTTTTATAATTACTTTTATATTAATTCTTGATGTGTAATCCAATGAAATTAAATTCCATTTTTTATTATCATTTATTTGTTTCAATTTCATTTCTTTTTCAAATACTACACTTTTTTGATTCCCATCATCTATCAAAAAAGTTTTATCTTGTTTTAAATTAGATATGTTAAATCTATATGATCCTTCATATAAATATAACTTTGCTAGATATGTATTATTTCCCATATATCTAAACTTCGTCGATTTTTTCCAATTATTCATATCTCCCAATAAAAATAATTTTTCTTTATAAGGACCAATATCCTTTTTAATTTCCTTTTTAATTTCTACTTTCATTTCTTTTTTGATTTCTACTTTTTCTGAATTCGTACACCCTATCATAAATAACATTAAAATGATCATTATTAAACATTTTTCCATTTTCATACTCTTTCCTCCGATTAAAATATTTTTATTTCTATTTCTGCACACGTGTAAAATAATGTGTCTAAAAATAGGAAGCCCTTTTCAACTTCCTATTTTCCCTTCATAAATTTACTACTTTTAGTACAGTTTTAATTTTTTACCTACATTTTTTTTGATTTCTTTCAATAATTGAAAAACTATATTTTTTAATTCAATTTACTTGTGATTTTCTCTTGTTTTTTCAATGCTGATATACTTGGCAATCCTATTGGAGCTATTCCTGCTTCTTGAGTAATTGCTAGTATTTTTTTCTTAGCATAAGTAAATACTATTTGAGGAGCCATTTCCTCTTTAAATTTTTTAGCATCTATTTCTGATACATCAAAACTTCCTACTAATTTTAATCCAATTCTTGCTACTTCTTTTTCATCTTCTTCTTTATCTTTCATTCTTAAATTTACTACAAATTCTGTAAATAAGTTATCTCCATCTTGTCTATTATTTACATCATATTTAATTTCTACATTTAATTTTTTTCCTACTTTTTTGGCTCTCCAAAAATTTTGTTCTACTATTAGTACATCTCTTACTTCCATTATAATCCCCTTCCTTTTTCAATTTTTTCTATTTTTCTTTTTTATCTTCTTCAGATAAATCTTTTGCTAACTGTTTTATATATTCTTTTAAATCATCTGCTATTTGAGGATGTTTTAATCCAAACTCAACATTTGCTTTCAAATATCCTAATTTATCTCCAGTATCATATCTTTTACCTTTAAAATCATATGCTAATACTTTATCTCCTAATTTTATCATATCCAATATTGCATCAGTCAATTGTATTTCATTTCCTTTTCCCGGCTTTGTTTTTTCCAAATATTCAAAAATTTGCGGTTCTAATATATACCGACCCAAACAAGCATAATTTGAAGGAGCTTCTTCTAATGTTGGCTTTTCTATAAAATCTTCTACTTTTACAGTTCTATCGTCAAATCTATTTCCCGGTTTCACTATTCCATATGAAGACACTTTATCATCTGGCACTTCTTGAACTCCTATCATACTTCCACCTTTATATAAGGCTCTTTTTTCTAACATTTGTTTTACTACAGGAACTTCACTATCTACTATATCATCTCCTAATACTACTACAAATGGTTCATTCCCTATATGTCTTTTTGCTGTTAATATTGCATGTCCTAACCCTAGTGGTTCTTTTTGCCTTATATAATAAATACTTGCGTATTCTGAAATTTCTCTTACCATTTTCAACATTTCTGTTTTTCCTTTTTTATCCAAAATATTTTCCAATTCAACTGAATAATCAAAATGATCTTCTAAAGCTCTTTTATTTCTTCCAGTTACAATTGTTATATCAGTAATTCCAGATCTCACAATTTCTTCTACAATATATTGAATTGCAGGTTTATCTACTATTGGAAGCATTTCTTTTGGTTGTGCCTTTGTTGCAGGTAAAAATCTTGTCCCTAATCCCGCTGCTGGAATTATTGCCTTTCTTATTTTTTTCATCATCTATCATGCCCTCCCCCTTTTTTTATCTGTATTACCCTATATGTCTGTAAAAAAATTTCATTATCCAAATAATCTCCATACCTATGTTACAATTTCTTCAATTGTCCTAATCCATTTATCAAAAAGTAAACATTTTTCTCTCATTTTTTCTATTCCAATTTCTTTAGCTAATAATGTACCATCTAAAACTTTAGCATAATTAGAATAAATCTTTTTAATCCTTTTTGAAGGTGCTGTTTCTTTAGTATTATTTACATATTCTGGTGTTTTAAAAAATCTAATCTCATTTTTCAAATCAGTCAACTTAAACTTATCTTCATCAACATAAATAAAAGTATCTAAATCAGAAAAAAGTAAAGCTTCAAATTCATACATTTGAATATAAGGTATAAATTTTTTATTTTGTATCTCATTTTTTAATTCAATTTCAAGAGAAAGTTTTTTATCTTCTATTTCTTTTTTATCTATACTTTCAGAATACCCCTTAAAATTCTCATCAATACCATAATAATCAATTAATGTTGTCACATATCCTGAATTCAATAACTTTTTAGATTCATCGACTACTTTTTTAAAAGTAATATTGCCTCCTTTAAATTTTTTCCCATTTGCAAGTCTTTTACTTTCTATTATCACAGGTGTAATAATAATAGATTTTTTAAAAAAATACTCATATAAAACATTTTTAACAAAACTTTCTTCTGTTTGTCCTTCAACTAAAATATACAATCTATTCATTATGGTCTACCTCCCAAAAGGTTTTTTTCCCATAATTCTCCTATAGAATACTCATTAATCCAATTTTCAAAATCATCTATATTCAGTCTATTAAAAGTTGAAGCTTTTCCATTTTTTTCAACAACAATTATATCATTTAATTCAAATTTATCAACTAACGGAATAGATTGAGTAGAAATAATTACTTGAACTCCTTTTTTTGAAATACTTTTTATCAAATCAGAAAGAATTGTTAGAGCAAAAGGATGAAGACCTAATTCTGGTTCATCTAAAATTATTGTTTCTGGTGGTGACGGTTGAAGAAATAATGTAATTAAACAAATCATTCTCAATGTTCCGTCAGATAAATGACTCGCATTAAAAAGCATATCTGAATTTTTTTCTCTCCAGAACAATTTAATTTGCTCATTATTTTTAAAATCGGGCTTTAAAATAAATGAATCAAAATAAGGAGCTATCAATTGAATTGTTTTTTCTATTTTTTTTAGAGAAATCATATTTGTTTCTTTAAGTTTGTATAAAAATGATGCCAGATTCCTAGCATCATCATACAAAGTTTCATTATCAAATATATTAAAAGATTGTTTAACTTTTGCAGTTCTACTTGTATCTTGAAAATGATATACTTTATATTTATTTAATCTATTTCTAATAATAGAACGTACCCTTTTTGTCATCTCTTCATTTTTATCTAAATTACTTTCTAAACCATGTGCTAAATTAACAGAATAATCATAATATTTTTTATAGTTTTTATCATCTCTATATCCTAAATATTCTTCAGAAAAAAACAATCCTTCATCTGTGTTTGGATTTAAAGTGAATTTATAATACGTTGAATCATCTTTATTTTTTAATTCAATTCTAGAATAAATATGATCTGATTCTTTTAATCCGTGAAACAATATATTATTAGCTCCACTTTCTTCATCAACAAAATATTGTAATCTTTTTCTAGTGATCGAATTTAATAACTTAAAAAAAGAAATGAAATTTGATTTTCCTGCACCATTTGAACCAATTAAAATATTAATCGAATTTAATTCTATATCTACAGATTTTATTGATTTATAATTTTCTATAACTAATCGAGTAATCATAAATTTTCCTCCACTTTTTTTGTATTTGTTCAGCACTTAATCTATTTTCATTCTCTCAGTATCTATAAAATTAATTTTTCCTTGCCAGTAAATTTTATTAATACCTAAGCATCTAAAACCAATTCCATTTAAACCTTTTTTATGAATTATACTTCCCCCACTTTTTTTAGTTTACGCTATATTAGTCCCCGCTGGTATAATTTGATCTATTTCAATTAATTTTATAGATTTCTTTTCTACTGTTGTCAAAAACATTCCTTCTGATAAAACTCCTCTTAATTTTACTGGTTTCAAATTTGAAACAAATAATACTTTTTTTCCTACCAAATCTTTTGGATCATAATATTTAGCCAATCCCGAGACTACTACTCTTTCTTCATCTCCAATTGATACTTTAAATTGTAATAATTTATCTGCTCCTTCTACTTTGCCAGCTTCTAATATTTCAGCGACTTTCATTTCAACTTTTTTGAATTCATCGAATAATATTTCTGGAACTTTTTTCTTTTTTGATTTCACTTTAACTTTTTTTTCTTCTTTTTCTTTTTCCTCTTTTTCTATTCTTGGGAATATTGGCTCACCTTTTTTGACAGTTGTATTATATTTTACATTTCCCCATCCTCTTATATTGGCTACTTGAGCTTGACTTATATCCTCTTTTATTCCCAATTGTTCCCATATTTTTGCAGATGATTCTGGCATATATGGTGATACTAATACAGCCACTTTATATAAGGCATCTGTTAAATTATACATTACCACAGCTAATCTATCTTTTTGTCCTTCTTCTTTATCCAATTTCCATGGCATTGTTTCATCAATATATTTATTCATTCTTGATATAAATGCCCATATTGCTTGTAATGATTTTCCAAATTGCAGACTTTCCATTTCTTTTTCTATTTTATCTAGTGTTTCAAAATACATTTCTTTTATTTGAACATCATATTTATCTTCGCCTTTTCCTTCTACAATTACTCCACCAAAATATTTTTGTATCATTCCAAGTGTTCTATTCAATAAATTTCCAAGATCATTTGCCAAATCAGCATTAATCTTGTCTACTATATGCTCTTGTGAGTAATCTCCATCTTTTCCAAAATTTACTTCTCTCATCAAAAAATATCTAAATGGATCTATACCATATTTCTCAATTTCATCATGTGGATTTACTACATTCCCCTTAGATTTGGACATCTTTTCTCCTTCTGCTGTCCACCATCCATGAGCAAATATTGTTGTTGGTAGTTTTTCTCCAGCAGCCATTAACATTATCGGCCATATAATTGCATGAAATCTCAAAATATCTTTTCCTACAATATGAACTACTTCACTATTATTCCAATATTTATCAAACATTTCTGCATTATTTTCATATCCAACTGCAGTTAAATAATTTGTTAATGCATCAAACCATACATAAATAACATGGTTTTTATCCATTTCTAATGGAATTCCCCACTCAAATGTATTTCTAGAAATAGAAAGATCTGTTAATCCTTGCTTTATAAATGATATAACTTCATTTTTTCTATATGATGGTTGAATAAAATTAGGATTATCTTCTATATATTTTAACAATCTATCTTGATATTTTGACATTTTAAAAAAATAAGACTCTTCCTTTACCGTTCTTAATTCTTTTCCACAATCAGGACATTTATTATCTTCTGCTTGATTTTTAGGCACAAAAGTTTCGCATGATACACAATACAATCCTTCATAATCTCCTTTATAAATATCTCCATTGTCGTTTACTTTATTCAATATTTTTTGAACTGCTTTTATATGTCTGTCCTCTGTTGTTCTGATAAAATCATCATTTTCCACATTTAAGCTTTTACATAATTCTTTAAATTTTGGAGCGATATTATCAACTAATTCTTGAGGAGTAATTCCTTTTAGCTTTGCTGTTTCCTCTATTTTCTGACCATGCTCATCCGTTCCTGTCAAAAAATATGTGTCATATCCCATTGTTTTTTTATATCTTGCTAATACATCACAAGCTACTGTTGTATAAGCTGAACCCACATGTGGTTCTCCATTAACATAATATATTGGTGTTGTTACATAAAAATTCTTACTCATTTATAATTCCTCCCACTTTTCTTTAATTTTAATTATTTTCTATAATTATTTCTGCTGTTTCGATTGCTTCTATCAAACTTCCAAAATCAGCTATTCCTTTTCCTGCTATGTCAAATGCCGTCCCATGATCAACTGAAGTTCTTACTATCGGTAATCCCAATGTAATATTAACTCCTTTTCCAAAACTTTCCATTTTCATTGGAATTAAACCTTGATCATGATACATTACTACTGCTATATTATATTTATCTTGTAACATTTTTACAAATAAATTATCTGGTACAATAGGTCCTTCTACATCAATTCCAAGCTTTTTTGATTCTTCAATTGCCGGTATTATTTCTCTAGCTTCTTCATCACCAAAAAGTCCATTTTCTCCATTATGAGGATTAAGTCCTGCAACTGCAATTTTAGTTTTTATACCTAATTTCTTTTTTGCTTCATCTGCGAATTTTATTTTATTTATAATACTATCTTTTTTGACTTCCGCTATAGCATCTATCATTGACAAATGAGTTGTATTTAATACCACTGTAATTTTATTTCCCTTTAAAACCATTGCATATTCATCTGTATTTGTTCTATCTGCCAAAAAAGTTGTATGTCCACTATATTTATATCCTGCTAAATTTATTGCATCTTTGCTAATAGGTGCTGTTGTCATAGCGTCAAAATATTTATCTTGAACTAATTTCAGTCCTCTTTCTAAATATTTCATTGTATATTCTCCAGCTAATTTTGTAACTTTTCCAATTTCTAATTTTTCTAAATCTAACTCTTCTTCTATTAAATATAACTTTTTTTCATTTAAAGATAATTCATTAATTTTATTCAAATCATTTAATTTTTCAATTTTCAAATCTAAATTTAATTTTTTTATATAATAATCTAAAATAGAAAAACTCCCAATAACTACTGGTATATAATTATTATCTTTTTTGTAATATTCATTTATCGCTTTTACTACTATTTCTGGTCCAATTCCTGCTGGATCTCCCATTGTTATTAATATCTTATTCATTTCATCTCCTTGTATTTAATCCAAATATTCTATTCCAACCTTTTTTGACCTTGATTTTCTTGTACATTTGCGTAAAAATTATTCATTTTCTTGTTGAAATTACCGTTAAGCAACTGACACTGTTTAAACGTAGTGAGTTTTCGCACTTTGTTCGATAAATCCGACTAGATATTTAATAAATATAAGTCTCATTTAGCCAGTTGTAGGTAATGAAACTTAGAAAATTATAATTTGGAGCAGCAGCACTTGATTTTTTTGTTTCTTTTTTTATCAAGAAAAAAAGAAAGGTATTTTAATCTTATATAATTTATATTTAATATAAAGATTCCATAATTAATATTTTTATTTTAATAAAATTATTAATTTTTCCTCCGCTTTTTTGTTCAATTCATTCAATATATTATCCAATTTTTCTTGATATTCTGCAACATCTGCATCTTTTGGAACAATTATTGGTTCACCTATAATATAAAATGCTTTTGAAAATGGCTTTGGAAATTGTAATTTATCCCATGCTTTTTCAAATATCCATTTTTTAGAAAATGCTCCACCCAAAGGTATTATTGCTTTTCCACTTTTTTGAGCTGTATAAACTACTCCAGCTTTTGATTTATGTCGTGGTCCTCGTGGTCCATCTACTGCAAATCCTCCACTATAGCTATTTTTCTTTATTTCTCTTATTAATTGTATCAAACTTCTCACATTATTTTTATTTGAAGAACCTCTTATTATTTTATATCCATAATTTTCAAGCATAGTTGCTATTATTTGCCCATCTTTAGAAGGACTTACTAAGTTAGCAATTTTTCCACCATTTTTGGTCATATTTACCATTGGTAAATATATTGTATCGTGCCAAAAAGCATATACATAATTTTCATTTTCATTATAATTAGAACTTTTTTCTATTTTAACTTTCATTGTTTTATAAATGATTTTACTTATCCAATATCCTACTTTTCCAATTCTTTTTTGTTTTTTCATAATATCTCCTGTAAAATAAATTTTATTATTAAAATTCACAATTATTATATCATACTCAATATCTTTAATCAATTTTTTCACTACTGAGATAATTTATTTTTTATTTGATTCCAAAGCATCTGCTTTACTTGATATTTTGCAATTAAAAAATGCTAACTTTTATATTTTTTAAGGTCGAAATTTTCTACACAAAATTATTTTTTAATTTACCCTTCAATAAATGAAACTTGGTTCTATTCTATTTTACAGAACCTTAGTTGAATTTATCGAACAAAATGCGATAAAAGTTAAATTAGACAGTATATCTTCAGCTTTGCCCCTCTTTTTTTAAAGAGGGGAACGGGGTGATTTGTTTTTTCCCCTTAGCTTGATAACATTAAAAAAATACTATTTACCTAAAATAAATTTCTCAATCGTATGGGCTACCCCATCTTCCATATTGCTTTTAGTAACATAATCTGCTTGTTTTTTCATATCTTCTGGCGCATTCTCTACGCAAACACCTAATCCTGCAAATTTTATCATTCCAAGATCATTATAGCTATCTCCCATTGCAATTACTTCTTCTTTTTTGATTCCAAATTTATTCATTAATCTTTCCAAGCTAGTTGCTTTATCTATTCCTTTATCCATAAATTCTAAAAAAAATGGCTTTGATATTGTCATATTCATCGTATCTTTTATTGTATCTTTTAATTTAGCCTCTACTTTTTTTAAATATTCAGGGTTTTCTAACATCAAAACCTTTATTACATTTCCTTTAACTGCTTTTTTGAAATCATCTATTGTTCTAATTTTCATTCCAGTTATATTTGCTTCTACTTCTGTATATTGATTACTGTTTTCTGTAATTATATCATCATTCACATATGTATGAATATCTACATTATATTCCTTACTTAAATCATATAATTTATGTGCCATTTCTTTTGTCAATGATTTTTCAAATATTATTGTATCTGACTTACAATCAATAATCACTGCTCCATTATAAGATAGAATATGACTATTATATTTATCTAATTCTAATTGTTTTACACATTCTTTCATTGCAAAAGTTGGTCTCCCAGAAGCTAATACTACTCTCACTCCTTTTTCTTGTGCTTTTTTGATTGCCTCTAAATTTCGTTTTGATATTGTCTGATCATCTCTTAATAAAGTATCATCCATATCCATTACTAACATTTTATATTCCATTTTTCCTCCTAATTTTTCACTTACTTTTAATCATTATTATACATTATAATGATTAAAATATCAATTATAGTTTGAAAAAACGTTATCGTATTACAGTTCGAATACAATAAGCAATATGAAAAGGTTCTACCTTTCATACTTACTTTAAGTGTCCCCTTTAATATAAACTAACCAATATCAAAAGAAGCTTGATTATATCTATAACTAATTTTCCGTTTTATAAAGAAAAAATTTAAAAAAATATTTTAATATCTGAACTCTACTTATCTCATTTCAAATTTACTTAGAAAAATAAAATAGGAAATTTTATCAATATAATATTATATTAATAAGCTTTCCTATTTTATTATTATCAATCAATATTTGAAAAAAATTAAAATTTTTCAATACGATTTCTACCATTATTTTTTGCTTTATATAATGCTTCATCTGCTCTTTTTAATAATTCGTTTGTTTTTAATTTCTTTGTTGGTATCAAATTTGCAATTCCAATACTAACTGTAATATAATCTGATACTTTAGAAAAAGAATGAGGTATTTTTAGTGAAATTATATTTTCTAGCATCTTATTTGCCACCAAAAAAGTTCCTTCTATTTCTGTATGAGATAAAATTGCAACAAATTCTTCCCCTCCATATCTTGCTACAAAGTCTGAACCTCTGGTTACTGAATTTGATAATGCTTTCGCTACTTTTGTTATACAATAATCTCCTTCTAAATGTCCATAATTATCATTATACAATTTGAAATAATCAATATCTATCATTACTATTGCTAATGAAGATTTCAAACGTAAACCTCTATTCCATTCTTCTATCATTTTTTCATCAAAATAACGCCTATTTGGAATTTCAGTTAAACCATCTAAAGAAGATAAAAGAGATAATTTTTCATTACTTTCTTTAAGTAAACTCTTAGTTTTTTTAAGTTCTTCTATTTTTTTTAACAATATTTTTTCTTTTTCTTCTAATTTCTTCTTAGCTTTTCTTAAATTATTATGTGTCTCTACTCTCATAATTAATTCTGATAAATTAAATGGTTTTGTAATATAATCAACTGCTCCACATTCAAATCCTTTTATAATATCTTTTTCTCCTATTTTTGCTGTAATAAAAATAATTGGAATCTCTTTTGTAGCTGTTTTTGATTTTAAAATTTTACAAACTTCATAACCATCCATTTCTGGCATCATTATATCTAATAAAATTACATCTGGTTTTTCTTTCTCTATATAGTTCAATGCTTGAACTCCATTTAATGCTAAAATAGGTTCGTATCCTTTTTCTGAAAGTACATTCCCTAAAAATTGAAGATTTTTTGAATTATCATCTACAATTAATACTAATGATTTTTCTTTAATTTCCATTTAATCTACCTCCATTCTTTCTAATCTATTATCTTTACGTTTTTTTTGAGTAATTATAATTAAAACTTCTGTCTCTTCATTTGGAATTGTCCTTATTTTTATACTTCCATTATATCTTTTTATTATTTCACTAGAACTATATAAGCCATAACCTTTCGCATTATTCTTTGTAGAAAAACCAAAATCAAACATTTGATCTTTAATTTTATCTGAAATCCCTCTGCCATTATCTTTTATTGAAATTATCAATTTTTCATCTTTTTCATAAATTGATATTTTCAATATTTTTTCACCTTTTTTGGATAACTCCAATTCTTCATATCCATTTTTTATAACATTACCCAATATTCTAATCATTTGATCTTTATTACATAATATATCATCCACTTTATTAAAATTACTTATTATTTTTATATCTTTTTTTTCAATTGTTTCTGCATATAATCTCAATACACTCTCAACAATACTTTGCATATTATAATAATCTTCTGTTCCTAATCCATTAAAAAGATTTTGTTGTAAATGTACTATATCATTTATAGAAACTATTTTTTTTTCTAAACATTTAAGTTTTTTAATGTTTTCATTTTTTGATTCTCTTATTAGATTCAATAATTTAGGAAGTACTTCTGTTATTTTTTCAAGATTTTCGGTTTTATTTTCAATTTTTAAAAGCTCTGGAGTAAGGATATTTTCAAAAAAAGACATTTCCTTTTTTTCTTCTTTTTCAAAACAATCAACAAATTCTTCCATATTAAAATATAATGTACTCATTATATTCGCTAAATTATGAACTAATCCAGATACTACTTCTATAAATCCTCTATCGTGTGCTTCCTTTATTATTTCTTCTTGTTGTAATTTTATCTTTTTTGTTGCTTCGTTTAACTTAATATGAGTATCTATTCTTGCTAATAATTCTGATAAATTAAATGGCTTTCGTATATAATCAACTGCTCCACATTTAAATCCTTCGAGTAAATCTTTTTCCTCTATCTTTGCAGTAATAAATATTACAGGTATATCCTTTGTGTCTTTTTTGGCTTTCAATTTTCTACATACTTCATAACCACTCATTTCTGACATCATTATATCTAGTAAAATTAAATTTGGTTTTTCTTTTTCAACGTATTTCAATGCTTGAGATCCATTCAATGCCATAACTAACTCATATCTTTCATTAATAAGAATATTTTCAATAAGTTGAAGATTTTTTAAATTATCATCTACAACTAATATAATTTGCTTTTTATTTTTTCCCATTTTTTTCATCATTTCCTTTCAATTTCTTTATTATTCTTGGAAATTTATTTAATTGTTTTTCAATATTTTCAATATCAAAATCATTTGAAAATCTCCTTAAATTTTTTCCATAGTCTGTCAAAGATATAAGATTATGATTTTTTCCTAGTTCTTCTATCCTCAATCCAAATTCCTCTATATCATTCATTTTTATTGCTCCCTTTAGCTTATCTAACTTAGGTATTATTTCTGCTTTAATTATTTCAAGTAACTTTGGAAAATTTTTTATATTCTTCATAATTATTTTCTTATTCTCAATCTTTTTATTTTCTTTTTGTGTATACTTAATATAATGAGATATTTCTAAAAACAACTTATGAATATCTATAGGTTTTGAAATACATCCACTAAATCCAAAATTCAATATTTTATATTTTTTTTGAATTTTAGGAGATGATGATAACGCTATTATTGGAATTTTTTTCGTTTTACAATCTTTTTTGAATTTTTTAATAGTTTCAAAATCATCAATTTCTGGAATCATCATATCCATAAAAATAATATCTGGTTTATCATCCTTAGCTATAGCAATTGCTTCTTTTACATTTTTTGCTAATATAACTTCTAAATTTACTTTTGATAAAATTTCATATAATAAATTTCTATTGATTTCTAAATCATCAATTATTAATATTTTTGCCTTCTCAAATAAAATGTTTTCAATATTAAAATTTTCTTTTTCCAAACTTTCTTCTTTTTTAATAATTTCAACATTTTTCAAAAGAATTCTAAATTTACTTCCTTCTCCTATTTCACTTTCCACAGACAGTTCTCCATTCATACTTTCTATCAGTCTTTTACAAATAGTCAATCCTAATCCTGTTCCCCCATACTTTCTATTACTCTGTCCTTCTCTTTGACGAAATGACTCAAAAATATCCTTTTGATCTTTTTTGGGTATTCCAATTCCAGAATCTTCTACTAATATAACCAAATCAACTGTATCTATTTTTTCTTCTGTTTTTATTTGGTTTATTTCAAGTTTAACATATCCTTTTTCTGTAAATTTTACTGCATTTCCTACTAAATTTAGTAAAATTTGTCTTAATCTTGTTTCATCAAAACACAATTTTTTTGGCAATGTTTTATCAATTCCACTTATATATTTAAGGCTTTTTTCCTCAATTTCAGCTTCAAATATTTTTTCTATATCCAAAAAAACATTCTTAAAATTCATTGCTTTATATCGTATTTCCATTTTACCAGCTTCTATTTTAGATAAATCTAAAATATCATTAATCAATAACAATAAACTTTTTCCTGAAGTTTTTATTGAATTAATATATTTTTTTGCTTTTGCACCCGAAACAACTGAAGATAATAATTCACTAAATCCCAAAACTGCATTAAGCGGTGTTCTTATTTCATGACTTATGTTAGCCAAGAATTCACTTTTTATACGATTTGCTTTCTCTGCAATATTTTTTGATTTTTCTAATTCTTCTTGCACTTTTTTTCGTTCTTCTATTTCTATTTTAAAATTTCTATTAACTTCTAGTAATTCATCCGTATGTTCTTTAACTATTTTATACATACATATCATCCCAAATATATATAAAACAACAAAACCAACTCCTAAAATCAATATCATATTAAGAAATTTAACTGACTGAGAATTTATTTCTTTATCTGATTGTATAAATAACAAATACCAGTTATACATTATATTTTCTTCTGGAATATTTATTTTATTAAAAATATATAGCTTTTTTTCTCCTTTAAAATTTGATTTAAAGGTCTTCCCTTGATTTTTTATTCCTTTTTGTATAATTGGTTTCACTTTTTCTATTTCATTTACATTAAGAATCATTTTTTCATCTGGATTTGAAATAATCATGTAACGTTCATCTACAAAAGATAGATATCCTGTTTTTCCTACTTCTATTGTTTTTACAAAAGTATCTGTAAAATAATCCATTTGTGGAGAGATAATTCCTACTCCTATAATTTTACCAGTTTCATCTTTTACTGGGGCTGAAATGACAAAAATTGGATTTTGTCTTAATATACTTTTATATACTTCACTCACAAAATATTCTTTTCCATTGTATATTTCTCTAATATAACTATAATCAGGACTACATTTTCCTATTGTTTCTCCTCCAACTGTATCAGTAAAAAATTGACCGTCACCTATTGGTATTTCTTTTCCTTTTATTTTTATTGTAAAACTATCTTCCGGTGATAATTTAGAAACTAAAGGTAAATTTTCATAATATGGATAATTATTATGTATTGATTGAAGAAATTTTTGTGCTAAATCCACTTTACTTTTGTCTTGAGGATTTTTACATGCTTCTATTATTCTACTATCATTTGTAATTATTTTTACCATACTTACTTGATCCTTAATCCAATTTTCTAATGTTTTTCCTGTGATTTTTGTAGCCTGATATCCCAATTTTTCCATTGCCTTTAATTGATTATTTTTTTCTGATTGATAAACAATTATACAAACCATAAAAAAAACAAAAACTATTACTAATGTAATCCATTTTATAAATGCAAATGATAATTTTTGAAATTTTTGATCCATTTTATCACCTCTTTTTTTTTGATTCTAACTAAATTTATTTTCTATTTTTTAATTATTTGTATTATATAAAATCTCTTATTTTTTCTTGTTATTTTTTTTCTTGAAAATCATATCTAAAATCAAAAGTTCCAATTTCACTAGATACAATTGTATCTAGTATTTTTTCTCCTTTTAATATCTCATCTCTAGTTTTTCCTATCAAAACTTGTGGAGGAGTTATATTACAAAAATATCCTAACTTATTTAAGTTTCCAACTGTATTTGCTGTTATTATATCTATTAATTCTGAGATAGCAGATATTACAAAATCATCTGATTTATCTCTTTTGATACCTGACATCTTTTCTAATATTTTCAATGTTATATCGTTAGAAAAAGAGTATAATATTTTCCCTTCCACATCTCCATTAATATTAATTAAAATACGGATTTCCGATTTTACATATTCTTCTTCTAAAATCAATAATTCTAATCCTTTTTCTACCTCTACGTCTAACATAGTAAATACTACAGTTTTTATAGATTCTATTATCAAATCAATATATCCATTTGATATATCTCCTTTTGATATATCTCTTTTTTTTCCTGTCGCTGAAATATTAGTCAAATAACTTCCTATTTTTTGATCTTCATTTGCCACATGATTTATAAGCCATGATAATATTTTTCCACTAAATTTATATATTACACTTTTATCAAAATCACTTTTCAAGAATTTTTTTTTAAAATCATTTAATTCATTTACAAAACCAGCATGTATTTTACAATGTTCTTTATATCCCGGATAATTATTTTTCTTTTGTATTTGTTCTTCTGCTTTAAAATGTAAAACTACATACCCTGACAAAAAAATTAATGTTTCCCATATTTTTTTATTTTTTTCATCCTCTTTTGCATTTCCCAATACGACTTTTAAAAAACTATTTACTCTTGTAAATAATTCTTTATGCTGACTATCTATTCTTTCTACTCCAATTTTTAATGACTCTTTCCATATCATTTTTATTATCCCCCTTATTTTTATTGATTTTTTTTAAAAAAAATCTAAAATTACTGCCCTCATTCCTTGTCATCACACTTCGTTAGATAAATAAAGCTTGTGTTTTCCCTGCTAAAAAAAATCTAATACTAGAATCTGTGGTGAATTTTTTTTTTAATATAGTTACCAAGAGTTCCTGCTCTGGACAATAAAAACTCACTCCTACCTCTACAATAATAAAGTTTACTTTCTAATACATTTTTGATTTTTTCTTTTAGTTGTACATTTATTTTAAATCATTATATTTTCTTAGTGACGACTCCGATTAAAAAAAACAGACTGTTTGAACGTTAGTAAGTTTCTGAGCTTGAGGGAGACTAGCTTAGAAAATCAAGATTTAAAATAACAGTACTTGCTTTTTTTATTTTAAGAGGGGTCTTCTATTTAATTTTAAAAAAAGTTAAATATAGTCGCAACTCTTATAACAGAAAGATAAATATTTCGTCTCCCTGGGGAAAATTTATCAAGAAAAAAAGAAAGATATTTTAATATTGTATAATTTAGTTTATGTTTAAACATAAACTAAATTATCTATTCTCTAAATTATATACAATTCATATAAAAATATCCTTCTTTTATTTTTAAAAAAATCTAAAATTTATACAATTTATACAATTTCACCATTTTTCGAGAACATTATTTATACAACTTTATGATATAATAAATTTATGTGGAAGTATTTTTTTTATCTTACTCTTTGTGTTAGTTTTTTCAATCAATCAACAACTTCTTAATTTCTTTTTACTTCCATATTAATAATGTTCGCAAAACATTTATATAGGAATGTTTTGCGAACATTTTAAAAAAAAGGATAGCTAAAGCTATCCTTTTTTGATTTCAAAGTTTTTATTTTTTAGATATTTTTCTAACATTATACTACTAAATATTATAAATGGTATTGATACCGCTAATCTTATTAAAGTAAATTTTAATCCTACATAAGAAGCTTCTAATAATGTCATTGGTACTCTACAAGTTGCCGCTGCTCCAATATAAGTAAATATTACACTAACTTTAGCACCTTTTTTGTATAAAGAATGTGCTATTGGAAAAGCTACAAATAAGCCTCCTACTGTTGTCCCTGATAATACTATCGCCCAAATATACGCATGAAATGTTGAACCCTCTCCTAAATGCTTTTCAATTATCTCTTGATCTACAAATACCTCAAATATACCTATTAATATAAATACTGCTGGCAAAAAAGCTATCATAGTTTTAAAAAATTTAACGAAATTCATTCCAATTTCTCTTCCCGGATTAAAATCAATAAATAAACTTACAACTACAAATATTGAAGCTATCATTGGTAAAATAAATTTATTTTTCTTTTTGTTTGCTTTTTTTCCCAATTAAATCAACTCCCCATACAAAAGACCTATTATCAGAGCCACAAATAAGGCTGTAATAAATCCTATTACATTTCTAATGATTCCAATTTTAAGACCAAAATATTCCTTTTCTACTGGAAAACTAGCAATCCCAACCATCATTAAAGTATTAGTAAAACTTGCTAACACCATATAAGTTACACCTTTTTCTAGTAACACTCCTGCCAATGGAAAAGCTATAAATCCTGGCATTATTGCAATTGATCCAAAAATAGCTCCTATCACCATTCCAGTTGCAGAACTCCCCGATCCTAAATAATGTACTATTACTTCATCTGACACAAAATAAAGAGAAACTGCTACTAATACCATCATATTAAAAAATATTGGTAATTGCTTTACTAATTTTTTAACTCCTATTTTAACGCTTTTAATTGTTTTTTCTTTGTCTTTAAAATATAAAATTATTAAAAGAATTGCTGTAATTCCATAAATCATAACTTACCTCCCTTTTTTATTAATTATACTTTAATTTCTAATCATTTTCCGTAACTATTGTTACGCTAAGCGAAGATAAATTATTTTATTTTCTATTTATTTTATTTTTTCCATAAATTCTTTAGAATTCACTATAAATCTTGTGTGATTTCCTATTCCTATTTTTCCTTCTTCGTCACTAACAGTCAATTTAAACTTTAATTTTTTTCCATCAATTTCTATTAATTCTGCTATACATTCAACTTTTTTGGCTAGTAAAGTTGCTTTTATATGCTTGATATCTACTGCAATCCCTACAGTTGTTTCTCCTTCTTCAAGTAATGAATTGACACATTTTTCTGATGTATATTCCATAAATGCTATCATTGATGGAGTTGAATATACTTCTAATACTCCTGATCCAACTTTATCTGCTAATTCTTCTCTTTTAACTTCTCTTTTACATTTTTTGATTAATCCAATTTTTAATTCTTTCATTTTTCACCTTTCTTTCTAACATTTTTCTAATAACTACTTCTTCATAGGAATTGTTCTACCATCATATTGATAGAAATAACATTTTATTCTACCATTATATAATTTTCTATTCTTTTGTGATTTCCCCCCGAATAATTTTTCAAAATCTTCATTTGGAGTTATCACAAAGAAATCCCAACCTTGAAAATGCCTTTTATATCCCATTCCTAAATCAGTATATAATTGCTCTACTTTTCTTTTTGTAGATATCCTATCTCCATAAGGTGGATTTGTTATTATTTTCCCTCTATTTTTTTGTGGTATTAATTTTGTTGCATCTACTTTATTTAGAGTAATCATATCCTCTAATCCAGCCAATGCTATATTTTCTTTTGCAATGTCTAATGCTCCTTGATCTTGATCTGAACCCATTATTAAACATTCCACATCTTCGATTTCTTTAGAATACGCTTCATCTCTTGCATCTACCCAATCATTTTCTGCTATAATGTCCCATTCTTCAGATATAAATTTTCTATTTGAACCCGGTGCTATATTTTTTGCAATCATTCCCGCTTCTATTAATATTGTTCCTGTCCC
>Ga0307991_1000234_pt1 | contig 41631 bp, 27 predicted proteins | sample EllFjometagen131_FD_203146 | JGI IMG/M metagenome (GOLD analysis project Ga0307991, IMG submission 203146) | Marine microbial communities from Ellis Fjord, Antarctic Ocean - #131 | ecosystem: Environmental > Aquatic > Marine > Unclassified | place: Southern Ocean | collected 2014-10-08 | reverse complement strand
ATTGTATTATGAGTTTCAGGGCCTTTTGTAATCATGCCCCCGTTATATATAATTGGGGCAGGTGTGTCCAGTACTAAATAAAATTGTTAATCGACCCGGTAGATACGGGGTTTACTGAAAGCTTACTTAACCTTCGAGGGCTATTAAAATTCCGGAGCCGAAACCATAATTATTTCTATCCCCGTCCCGGTTTTTTTGGGGCGGGGATGGAAATAATTAAAGGCCGATCTTCTTTAGTGGCTTACCGGCCAGGAGATTCTCGGCGATCTTCTCCAGGGAGATGCCCTTGGTCTCCGGCACCCAGAGGATAAAGAAGATGATGAAGATTACCTCGACCCCGCCGTAGATGAGAAAGGTAGTTGTGGCCCCGAGTCCTTTTAGCATTGTTAGGAAAGTGAGCCCGACGATCCCGTTGGCGATCCAGTTGGTGGCCGTGCTGCAGGTTATCCCGAAATCACGTCCCGCCAGCGGGTAGATCTCGGAACATATCACCCAGATAATCGGTCCGGCGCTGGCGGCAAAACCGATAATGAAGGTAAATATCCCCGCGATTGAGATAAATGCCCGGGTTGGAATATGCCCCGCCGCGGCCGCCAGTTCAGCATGACTGGGCATGGCGATGCCCACGATACACATGGAGATCCCCATGATTACGAAGCCGGTGTACATGATCGGTTTGCGGCCCCATCTATCGACGAATGCGATGGCGATAAAGGTGGCCAGGACATTGACCACTCCCACCAGCACCGTCCCCCACATCTGTTCAGCCGAAGATCCGAAACCGGCGGCCTGAAATATCTTAGGCGCGTAGTACATCACCACATTGATCCCGGTTAACTGCTGGATGAGTTGAAGTCCGATCCCGAGGAAGATCGCCTTGCGAAAGTTCTTATTGACCTTAAACATTGCCCAGCCATTCTGTTTCTCCTCAAGGTTTTCCTCAATCTCTTCCAGTTCTATAGCTATCTCTTCCTCTGTGTTTCTGATCTTGCTGAGAACCCGCCGGGCGGCTTTTTTTCTTCCTTTCAGCATCAGCCAGCGAGGACTCTTGGGGAGGAAGAAGACCCCGATGAACATAATCATTGAGGGGATGATCAGGATACCCAGCATAATCCGCCAGTGCCCGCCGACGATCCCATGGAATTTGAAGTAGGTAGAAAGAAAAGTATCACTGAGAAAGGCGCAGACGATCCCGATCGTAATCATCAATTGGTACATGGAGATCAGGGCGCCCCTGATTCCGCGGGGAGCGATCTCCGAGAGGTAGAGGGGGGCGGTGAATGATGCCATCCCGACCGCGAACCCCAGGAAGACCCGGCAACCGATCAGGATTCCGATTGAGGTTGAGATCGAAGATAAGAGCGCCCCCAGAGAAAAGATCACGGCTGCTATGAGCAGGGTATTTTTCCTGCCGTATTTTTTGGAGATAATCCCGGAGATCAGAGTTCCGCCCACTGCTCCAAAGAGGAGTGAACTGACCACCCACTCCTGCTGGAGTGTACTGGCTGAAAATGCTTTCGCGATAAACTTCAGCGCCCCGGAGATTACTCCGATATCGAGCCCGAATAGAAGCCCGGCTAGTGCCGCAGTAAATGCGACGATATAGACCAGCGGTTTGTACTTCTTAGCGCCCAGTCCTTCGGCCGCGTCCCGTCCCAATTCTACCGCAATATCTTTCTCTTTCTCCATCCTGCACCTTCCTTTTATTAGCCGCAAAAATTTACTGTAATTTTAGAAGCTCCCTTTACCTCGACCCCTTTTAATAAACTATGAATTCCGCGAATTTGGTTATTGGATATTCCTTGTTGAATATTGGATATTCAGCCCTCCTTTTTTATCCGCAAAAAAGCGTAAAAATTCACAAAAATTCCCTCTACCTCGGCCCCTTTTTTAGCCGCAAGAAAGCGCAAAATTCGCAAAAATTCCCTTCGGAGTGTAGCGAAGACATCGAACAATATATGTGAGATGCCTTACCTCGGCCCTTTTTTAAACCGCTAATCTCACGAATCTCCTCGAATCATTTTTTTCGCCACTGCCCACTACCCACTGCCTACTCCCCACTTGTTGTTCGACGTTCGAAGTTGAGCGCAGTGCCCGCCGAAGCTTTAGCGAAGGCTGGTTCGACGTTCGATGTTCAGCCTTTCTCCCTACCACCATGCCTCTCCCTGAATCCCTACCGCGCAGCCCTGGGTATCGTCCTGATAGGGATTGTCACCCGGCGACATGTCGTCGAGGCCTCCGACATATCCTTTAAAATCTTTGCTCCAGGCTGCGTAGGTGAAATATAGTCTCAGGACCGGCCGGCCGAGAAACTCGGCGTTTATTCTCAGTTCCGGGGCGAGAGTAATCTTTCCTAACACCCCTTTGGCGGGATTGCCCTCCGCGTCCGGCAGTGTCTCATTCTTTACATAATCAAGACCGGCTTCGAGAGCCAGACCGAGATGCTCGGTAAAATTATAGATTGGTCGGGCGCCGATCGAGTACCAGGTTATCTTATCATCATTTGACGCCCCGTTGCTCTCCATCTGGAAGAGAGTCGTGGCCATCAAGGCGAAGGAGTCCCAGGTATTGATGAGCATGGTCTCGGTAGCGCGGAAGGTCCAGGTCTCCCGGATGTCGGGGGTGGGATCCTGGACCGTGGGAGTAAACTGCGACCCGGTCCCATGGCCGTACTGGACGGTTGTCTCGTTGTACCCTCCATCAGAGAAGTTGTGTTTATGGGCAGCGGTCAACCCGTATCCGGAAGATGAGGGATAGTTATGTTCCACTCCATCATCGGTATAATTTCCGCCTTTTAAAGTGGAAGGAGCGACACATACCATACCGGTACCGAGAGGGAGGGAAATATCATAGAGCCGGATATCCGCCGTATTCTTTGCCACCCGTCCGACATCGGGAAATTCATAATCATCGATCGATCCTCCCAGGTAGGCCACTGCCAGTTTGGTATCCCCGAAGAGAGGAATATCCTCAACCCCGCCGCCGTATCCGCTCATATCCAGCCAGTAGAAATCTATGATATGGATAGCGTGTCTCCGGTAGAACCGGTTCCCGGCCCAGAACTTCATGCTCGGAGACCAGTCAAAATTACCCGCTTCAATGAAGGTCTCCCTAAGTCCCAGCTTGAAATGGCCGTCGGAGTTGGTCTCATCGTCGTTCTTATTCTCCGGGGACCAGACCGAAGCCCGGATCTGGACTTTCCAGAAAGGATCGGCGGGTTTCGCGATAAAGTTATTGACCAGGGCCAGTTCTCCGTAGGTCTCGGTCTCATTCCCCAGGCGGTACTTGGCGCCAGCGCCCGGAGCCTTGAAATAAACTTGGCGTCCTCCGTTGCCGTTGATTCCGTAACCGGACCGGAGATAACCGTGGAACCCAAAGCCCCGGGTAAGATAAGACGGATAGGTCTCGGGGGGAGGAAAGACAACCTTGTGATGAGTATCACCGGACTTCTCAGCTACCGCCCGGGCTTCCTCTGCTTTATTTAAGGCTTTGACCGCGATTGACCTGGACTCCTCCTCCCCGGACCCGATCTCCACCGCCTCGCTCTCCAGTTCCCGGAGCCGTTCTTCCAGTTTTTCAATCCTGGCCGAGTGCTCTTTTTTGAGCTCTTCCAGCTCTCTTCTCAGAGTCGCCGCGTCATCATTATCCTGGGCGGCCGCGGGAGATAGTCCGATCGTCGTGATGAGAGATAGTAATACTATTGCTATCAGCGCGATAAGTAAGGTACGTCCTTTCATTTTCACCCCTCTTTTAGAACATAGCGCCTTCGGCGCAAAGTTCTGAAGTGCCTTAAGGCACTTTCAACTTTAGGCACTTTTAGATGGTCCCATAGATACGATCTCCGGCGTCACCAAGGCCGGGAAGAATATAGGCCAGGTCATTTAGCTGCCGGTCCAGGGCGGCGGTATAGATAGGGACTTCCGGATGGTGTTCTTCCATCACCCTCACTCCCTCCGGAGCGGCCACCAGGCAGACGAAGCTGATTGACTCTCCTCCATGCTCCTTCACCAGGTCAATTGCCGCGATGGCACTTCCGCCGGTCGCCAGCATCGGATCGATTACGATAATCTCCGAATCAGCAATATCAGCGGGAAATTTCAGATAATACTGTACCGGCTTTAAGGTGTCGTGGTCGCGATAGAGTCCGACGTGTCCGACCCGGGCACTTGGGATCAGGCCCAGGATGCCGTCGCACATGCCCAATCCGGCCCTGAGAATCGGAACCAGAGTTATGGGGCGGGCCAGGACGTAACCGGTCGTAATCTCAAGCGGAGTCTCCACTTCTCTCTCTTCTACCGGGAGGTTCCTGGTTACTTCATAGACCATCACAGCTGCTACCTCATTAAGCAGGGTCCGAAAGTACAGGCTGTCTGTATCTTTTGCCCGGAGGAAATAGAGTTTCTGCTGGATCAAGGGATGATCCAGAATATGCAGATTTTCGAATGTAGTCTTCAATTGTCTTTATCCTTTATAAGAAGGGATTAATGTAATAAATCCTGCATAATGGAGGAATGGAGTAATGGAGGAATGGAGTAATGGAGGAATGGAGGAATGGAGTAATGGAGGAATGGAGTATTGGAGTATTGGAGTGCTGCACTTGCGGGCCGAGTGCTTTCCATTATTCCAGTACTCCACCACTCCACCACTCCACCACTCCACCACTCCACCACTCCAGATTGCTATTTGTGATGAATGTGGTCTGAGTAAGCTTCGGAATATCTTATGCGTTTTTATATATTTACCGCTAAACGGGTGGCGATAATATCAGCATCCCCGGTGCCGTTCCGGTGAGAATGAATGTAGTTTACCATCCATCTCAAGTTGGGATTGAATTGCCAGTTCAGTCCCAGCGTCAGATCACCCAGAATTCCACCGCGAATATCATTGTTGTTAAGATGGAGATATGAGTACCGGGCGGCCAGTTCCCAGGCTCCCCAGGTTCCCTTCTCGAAATCCAGGTCGTGGATTGGGCGGAGGGGACTATCAAACTCTCCGTAAGCCGTCACATATTGCTCCCCCCTGGACTCACCGGTGAGAATATAACTGCACTGGGTATAAAACCCGTAAAAATTGAGGTTGGAGAGATTTTCTTTCCGGTCAACCAGGGAAGTGTAGAACTCGCCCTCCAGTGAAAAAGGTCCCTGAACCCAGGCCGCCTCGCCGTTAAAGAGGTTGGCGTTCTTGATCGCGATATCCCCGGTATCGACAAAATAGGGATCGAGATGATTCTCTGGTTTGGCATGCAGCTGATAATCGACTATCGAAGATCGAAAGCTATAGCTTGTACCGAGATGAAACATTTCCCGTCCTTTCTCCCGGTACCAGGGAAGACCGGTTAGACGGAGGTTAAGATTGTAGTTGTCCTCCGTTCGTACTCCCTTTCCGTCAACAAACTGGAAGATCTGGGTCGCCCAGGATGCGCGTCCATCCAGGACGGGAGATCCGGCAGCCAGTCCCATCTGTTTTCCGGCCCCGAAGATAATCGTATTGGCATACTCCATAAAAAGGGTGTAATTGCTGCTTGGTCCGGGGTCGTTTCCAAATGCCCGGGCGGCTTTTCCGAGGATAACAGTTCCCAGAATTGGCACATTCGCCGCGCCGATATAAGCATCGCCGATCGTGTCGTCAGAGAAGGTGTACTGAACTTTATAGAGAAATCGCTTATAAATCCTCCCCTTAAGATAAATACGAGGATGGCGAATCTCCCAGCCGCTCTTGACCTGGTCATTGTTGGGGATCTCCGCGATTGTCTCTTCCAGCCCGTCGTCAGCATTGATAAATGATCCGTCAACGTGAATTCGGCCGCCGATCCGCATATCGAAATCTCCATCTTTGCTCTCAAAATGGAGTCCTTCTTTCCAGTATTCACCAAAAACATGCATCTCAGCGCCAGGGTCTTCTCCGGGCGCCGCCGGGACTGGATCAGATCTATCCGGAGCGATCTTTATCTTTAAGTCGGAGAGTTCAGCCTTGAGTTTATCAAACTCTTCGCGGGTTACCATTCCTTCTTCCCCTGCCGCTTGAGAAATAAATAACGCTGCCACTACCATAGTCGGGATTAAACTAACTAATTTCATTCTTTTCTCCTCCGGGTTTAGAGAGCTGACCTGCCTGTCGGCAGATGTAAAAACGCATAAGGTTTCAGTGGACCCCGTCAGTTCGTAGCGGCTGTCTTTAGGCTGTCGCACGATGGCCCCGCCGTCGGCTGGGCCGCTACGAGCACGAGGTAATGAGGTTCACTGAAAACTTACAAGAGCATAGATACGAACATATTCTTAGTCAAAGAGTTAGACATATAAATGCAACTTTATATTTATAAATAAAGTACCATGCGGTAATTTTCTGTTCAATAAATTAATTTAGATATTATTTTAATCTTATATTTTATTATCCACACTATAAGATTGGAGTGAAAACATAATAATTTTTACAGAGTAAAAATTATGGCAGTAAACAGAATCATTGAAACCATAACCAGCGAGAACCCGGCGATTCGAAATCGATCCGTGGAGGAACTGCTGGAAGATAAGTCTTCTCAGTCTCTTCTCAATCTGGCCCGGGAACTGGAAGCCTTTCTTCAACTCCTCGTACCCCAATTCCACGAATGACCGTTCCGTCTTGCTGCACGACTCACCGATTATGATCACCGGACAGTCCACCAGCCGTTCCAGGACCGCCCGTACCAGACCGGTATCCACGCCCATTCCCTCATCGGAGGGCCGGCACCCGGTTAAGTTTGGTTTTATAAAGACTTTTCGCCCGGTAACCCGGAATCCCAGCCCGTCCAGAACCTCGCAAGCTCCCTAGTATGGATCCTGTGTTTTAGCTATGTATACTTTATTATTCATTTTTTTCCTTTTCTTTTCTTGCCGATTAACTATAAGCTATGAAGGATAATAATCATCATCATATCTAAACAAGTAAAAGAAAGGCATAAAAATGAGCACGTTCAAACTTGCCTACCCCTCCGACAATATCTGGAGGGAACCGACCGGGCAGAAACTGAATATCAATCATGTTGAGGATCCGAATCTCTTTCGGGAACTCTTCTCCTATAGCAATGTCCCCCGGATAGCTTTCGATGGTGTCACCATCCCGCTCGATCCTCCGGAAGAGATGACAATCACCTGTACCACCTTCAGGGATGGGCAGCAGGCCCGGCCTCCCTACTCGGTTAAACAGATTGTTGCTATTTACGACCTTCTCCATAAGCTAGGTGGCCCTAACGGCGTGATCCGGCAATGCGAATTCTTTCTTTATTCCGATAAAGATAAAGAAGCCGTCCGAGAATGTCTGGAATTAGGCTATCAGTTTCCCGAGATCACCGGCTGGATCCGGGCGGTGGAGAAAGACTTCCTGCTGGTAAAAGAGATGGGGTTGAAGGAGACCGGAATTCTTACCTCGGCCTCTGATTACCATATCTTCCTCAAGCTGAACTCGACCCGGGAGAAGGCAATGGATAAGTACCTGGGCCTGGTGAAAGCGGCGCTTTCGGCCGGAATCATACCGCGCTGTCACCTGGAGGATGTCACCCGGGCCGATATCTATGGCTTTATCGTCCCCTTTGCCCAAAAATTGATGGAACTGGCGGAAGAATCCAAGACCACGATAAAAATCCGGCTCTGCGATACGATGGGATACGGCGTGCCCTGGGGTCATGCAGCGCTCCCCCGGAGTGTACCTAAACTGGTCCGGGCGATGACCAGGGAAGCCGGCGTCCCCAAGGAATGGCTGGAGTGGCACGGTCACAATGACTTCTATCTGGCCACCGCCAACGCTATCGCGGCCTGGATCTATGGTTGCGGCGGTCTCAACGCTACCGTCCTGGGGTTCGGGGAGCGGACCGGAAATACCCCGATAGAGGCGGCCTGTGTTACCTATGCCGAACTTACCGGATCCACCAATGGTATGGATCTGTCAGTCATCACGGAGATGGCGGAGTATTTTAAAGAGGAGTTGGACTGTAAGATCCCGTATAACATGCCCCTGGTCGGTCGGGACTTTAATATCACCCGGGCCGGAATTCATGCTGACGGCGCGATCAAGAACGAGGAGATCTATAATATCTTCGATACCGGTTCCCTCTTGAAACGGCCTCCCTCGGTCGCGGTAACCGATAAATCCGGAGTCTCGGGGATCCTCTACTGGATACAGACCCAGACCGACCTGGATACGGATAATATCAATAAGAATCATCCCGGCGTGGTCAATATCCGCGACTGGGTGGACGATATCTACCGGGCCGGCCGGACCACATCGATATCTTCCGATGAGATGATGGTCAAGGTTAAGCTCCATCTCCCCCATCTCTTCAAGTCCAAATTCGATAGAATCAAGGATCGGGTTGCTTCGATCGCTCTGGGACTGGCCTGCGAGATGGTAGCCAATCCGGAGATACGCTCGATGGATCCGGCCCGCCAGTTACCGGTTCTGGAAGAGTATATCGTGAAAGATCCCTTCCTTAAATATCTCTATGTCACCGATACCGCCGGTAAGAAGATAATCCAGAATGTTGTTCATCCTTACGACAAGGCCAAGTACGACCGGGAGTTTGAACTTCATCAGGATTTCGCCGACCGGAGCTGGTTTGTCAACCCGATGAAGAATGGCCAATCATACATAACCGACTTCTATATCTCGCGGTTTGATGATGCACTCTGTATAACTGTCTCCGCCCCGATCCGGAATGAACGAGAAGAGATGGTCGGTGTCCTGGGCTGTGATATTCGTTTTGAAGACGCGGCCAAACTGGAGGATGAACCGCAGGTAGTAATCAATGTTGAAGAATAAAACCGATAGATTGAAATAAAGCTAGACCCTGCTCGAAAAGCCTTTTTAACCACGAAGAACACGAAGTTCACGAAGGAATTTGAGAAAACAGGAAAAATTACATAGTTTTCTTTGTTTTTCTTCGTGTTCTTCGTGTACTTCGTGGTAAATCCCTTCGTTCTTCAAAATGTTTTTTTGAGGAAGGTCAAACCATCGTACTATTAAATTTAGAAACAGGAACTTAACAGAATGAAAATTGATTCAACAGCAATTGAAGCGGCAGAGAAACATCTGGGAGACCTTTTAACGACTCAGCTGGAACGGGTGGAACGGCTGAAAGACGCGCCGGATTGGCTTGACTTTCAAAATCTCCGCCCCCTCCGAATCGGGATCATCGGGGGAGATGGGATCGGCCCGTATATCTCCCGGGAAGCCCAGAGAGTTTTAGGGCATATTTTGGCCGATGAACTTGAATCGGGTAAGATTATCTTCCAGTTTATTGAGGGGCTCACCATCGAGAACCGGGCCGCGGTAGGGAAAGCTATCCCCGATGATATTCTCCTGGAGATCAAAGAATGTCCGATTCTCCTTAAGGGGCCGACCACCACCCCCCGCAAAGGCGACCCCTGGCCGAATATCGAGAGCGCCAATGTCGCGATGCGCAAGGAACTCGATCTCTTTGCCAATATCCGGCCGGTCCGGATACCCGAACTCGATATTGACTGGACCTTCTTCCGGGAGAATACCGAAGGGGCCTATGTTCTGGGCAGTGAAGGGTTTAAGGTCACCGACGATCTGACCGTTGATTTCAAGGTTATCACCCTTCCCGGCGCGGAGCGGATAATTAAAATGGCATTTGAATATGCGGCCGAGAATAATATCTCCCGGGTTACCGCTGTCACCAAGGCCAATGTTATCAAGACTACCGACGGCCTCTTCCTGGATACCTTCGCACGGATCGCGAAAGATTATCCGGATATCGAGGTCGATGACTGGTATATCGATATCATGACCGCGAAGCTTATTGACCCGAACCGGAGGTCTCAATTTAAGGTGTTAGTCCTCCCCAATCTTTACGGCGATATCCTGACCGATGAGGCGGCCCAGATTCAGGGGGGTGTCGGAACAGCCGGGAGCGCCAATATCGGGCGGCGTTACGCGATGTTTGAGGCTATCCACGGGAGTGCCCCCCGGATGGTAAAAGAAGGCCGAGCGAAATATGCCGATCCCTTCAGCATGATCCGGGCCGGAGCGATGCTCCTGAAGCAGGTCGGCTACACCGATCAGGCCGCGAGGTTGGAGAAGGCCCTGGATATCTGCGGCCAGTTTGAAAAAAGAATCGTAATCACCGGCCGCCCCGGCGGAGCTACCTCCCGGGAGATCACCGACTATCTGCTGGAGACTCTCGCCGATCCCGGTCTGGAAGAGATGTGGCGCCGGCATCAAAGTTGAGGCCGGGGCGAAGTGAATAATCGGACGGATCGGTCCGACCGATTCGTTGGATCAAAAAAAATGAATAAAGAAGAACTCCTGCAAAAGGCCGAACAGCCAGCCCGGGACGCGATGAGACTTCACCCCTTCTACCGGGGGAAGATTGAGGTAGTTCCCAAATGCCGGATCAATTCAACTGATGATTTCGCGATCTGGTATACCCCGGGTGTGGCGGCCCCCTGTATCGCGATCAAGAAAAATCCGGAATTAGTCTATAGCTATACCAACAAATGGAACGCGGTCGCGGTAATCACTGACGGCTCCCGGGTCCTGGGATTGGGAGATATCGGCCCGGAAGCGGCCCTTCCCACCATGGAGGGGAAGGCTCTTCTCTTCAAGTATCTGGGTGGAGTGGATGCTTATCCGATCTGCCTGGATACCAAAGATCCGGAAGAGATCATTCGGACGGTCAAGATCCTCCAGCCTTCTTTCGGTGGGATTAACCTGGAAGATATCTCCCAGCCCAAGTGCTTTACTATTCTGGACCGGCTCCGGCGGGAGTGCCGGATCCCGGTCTGGCACGATGATCAGCAGGGGACCGCCGCGGTTATCCTGGCCGGTTTGATTAACGCGCTGGAGATTGTAGAAAAAAAGATCGAAGATGTAAAAATCACCCTGGTTGGAGCCGGTGCCGCCAATCTCTGTATCGCCCGGCTGATCATAACCTTCGGCGCCGATCCGGCTAAGATCATCATCTGCGACAGTAAAGATACCCTCCATAAAGGCCGCAGTGAACTCGCGGAGACCCATCCGCAAAAATGGGAGATGTGCCAAAAGACCAATCCAGCAGTGGTAACGGGAGGAATTGGTGAAGCGGCCAGGAATGCTGATGTCATGATCGCGCTCTCCCGCCCCGGGCCGGATACCATTGCCCCGGAATGGATCTCCCGGATGGCCCCGGACGCCATCTGTTTTTTCTGTGCCAACCCCACTCCGGAGATCTGGCCCTGGGAAGCGAAAGAGGCGGGAGCCCGGATCGTGGCGACCGGTCGGAGCGATTTCCCCAACCAGGTCAACAACTCCCTGGGCTTTCCCGGTATCTTCCGGGGCGCCCTGGATGTCCGCGCCTCAGCCATCACCGATGAGATGTGCATCGCCGCCTCTCTGGAACTGGCGTCGTGCGCCCGGGACCGCGGCATAAATGAAGAGCATCTCATCCCCACCATGGATGAATGGGAGGTCTATCCCAGGGTCGCGGTCGCGGTCGGGATGAAAGCGGTCGAGCAGGGTCTGGCCGCCACTCCTCTCTCCCGGGATGAACTGGTAAACACTGTGGAAACAATCATTAAACGGGCTCGGGGGGAGTCTCAATCTCTGATGGAAGAAGGATTCATTAAATAATTTAATGTTCCGCTCCGTTGGCGCGGCGAATCTTTTTAACTTTAGGCACTTAAGGCACTTTTGAACGTTGCGCCGAAGGCGCTAAGTTCTATGCACACAATAATAACCAGTTCGATCACAGATACTGTCGCCCGCCTCTGTCGGGAAGCCAACTGCTCCCCGAATGAGGACCTGATGGCGGCACTCCTTGCCGCTAGGGAGACGGAAGAGTCGGAGGATGGCCGGGTTATCTTGGAAGAGCTGATCTCCAACGCTCGCCTGGCCGCCGAATTGGATTCTCCGGTCTGCCAGGATACCGGTACTGCCGTTATATTTCTGGAGCTGGGTCAGGACTGCCAAATCACCGGCGGGGATCTCCGGGAGGCGGTTGACGAGGGAGTGCGCCGTGGTTATCACGAGGGGTTTCTGCGTTCTTCAATAGTAGCCGATCCATTACGGAGGAAAAACACCGGAGACAATACTCCGGCCGTGATCCACACCGAGATTGTTCCCGGTGATAAATTGAAGATCACCGTGGCCCCCAAGGGCGCCGGGAGTGAAAATATGTCCACGATCCGGATGATGACCCCGGCTGAGGGACCGAAAGAGATATCCGAGTTTGTGATTGAGTGGGTGACTGCTGCCGGCGCTAATCCCTGTCCCCCCATCATCGTTGGTCTGGGGATAGGGGGGAACTTTGAATATTCCGCCCTCCTGGCCAAGGAGGCGATCCTCCTCCCGATAGGTTGTCGTAACCCTGATCCGTTCTACGCGGAGATGGAGCAGAACATAGTTGAAGAATTAAATCGAACCGGTATAGGTCCGGGAGGACTGGGGGGGAGGACCAGCTGCCTTGACTGCCATATCCTGACCTACCCCTGCCATATTGCCAGCCTCCCGGTGGCCATCAACCTGGATTGCTGCGTGGCCAGGCATAAATCTGTGGTACTATAAGAACGATGAACTTTGGAGAAGGAGTAAAGCACCAGAAGTGCAAAACCGGTTGCCGGGGTGAACTAATCCGCCCGACAAGTCAGACTCGTCAGACTCGTCCGACCCGGCACCCTGGCCAAAGACAATGAACAAAGACCGAATAACAACCGATTTTCTGGTTATCGGGAGCGGCCTGGCGGGTTTGAGTTTTTCCCTGAAGACCGCCGGAGCCGGATCGATTGCGCTGGTTACCAAGCAGGATATTTCCGAGTCCAGCAGTCGCTATGCCCAGGGGGGCATTGCCGCGGTCACCGACCGGAAGGACTCCTTTAAATACCATATCCGGGATACCCTTGTCGCCGGCGATGGACTCTGCCGGGAAGATGTGGTGGAGATGGTGGTAAATAACGCGCCCGATCGGATCCGCGAACTGATCGACCTGGGGGTGAAATTTACCCGGAACCGGGGAAATCGGAGAGAATACGATCTGGGTAGAGAAGGAGGGCATTCCAAACGGCGCGTTCTCCACGCCGCCGATCAGACCGGGGCGGAGATAGAGGAGCGGTTGGTCGAAGCCGTGCGCCGTGATCACCGGATCAAGATCTATGAATACCATATTGCGGTTAATCTCATCACCGCCCTGGATCCGGATACCGGAGAGCTGAGATGTTATGGTGCGTATGTCTTAAACAGCCACACCGGCCGGGTCAAGACCTTCCTGGCCCATACCACCATCCTGGCCGCCGGAGGCGCGGCCAAGGTCTATCTCTATACCAGTAATCCCGACACTACCGCCGGGGACGGGGTGGCCATGGCTTATCGGGCCGGCGCGAGGATTGCCAATATGGAGTTCATGCAGTTCCACCCCACCTGTCTCTATCACCCGGAAGCGAAGTCATTTCTGATCTCGGAAGCGGTGCGGGGTGAAGGCGCCCTACTCAAGACCGTGGCCGGGAAATCATTCATGCACCGCTATCACCCGATGAAGAGCCTGGCTCCACGTGATATCACCGCCCGGGCGATCGATAGCGAGATGAAGAAGAGCGGGGATGATCATGTCCTGCTGGATATCACTCATCAGGACGGTTCGTTCATTAAGAAACGGTTCCCATATATATATAAGCAGTGCCGTAAATTTGGTATTGATATGACCAAAACCCCCATCCCGGTTGTCCCGGCGGCCCATTATACTTGCGGTGGTGTGCTTATTGATACACGGGGACGGACCAGCATTTCCGGGCTCCTGGCGATCGGGGAGGTTGCCAATACCGGTCTCCATGGTGCCAACCGGTTGGCCAGCAACTCGCTTCTGGAGGCGCTTGTCTTTGCCGACCGGGCGGCAGAACTGGCCCGGGAAGACCTGAAAAATACAATCCGGTTCCCGGAAATTCCTACCTGGAAGATCGGTCAGGCGGGAGAACCGAATGAAGCGGTAATGGTAGCTCATAACTGGGATGAGATCCGGCGGCTGATGTGGAACTATGTGGGTATTGTCCGGTCCGATAAACGTCTGGATCGGGCGCGGAGCCGAATCCGCAATCTGCTGAAAGAGATCAACCAGTATTACTGGGATTTTATCATTACCGCCGATCTGATCGAATTAAGGAATTTGGCTACGGTTGCCGATCTGATTATCCGTTCCGCTCAGAAGCGTAAAGAGAGCCGGGGACTTCATTACAGTCTCGACTACCCGGAGAAGGACGACCGGAACTTTAAAAAAGATACAATTATCAGATTGCGCCGGCCGCGAAAATAATTAGTGTCTGAACGAAATCCCCGATTTTGAAGGGTATTGGTGGTAGCCGCACCTTTTAAGGTGCGTGATTTACTGCCGTTAGAAACATTGTAAATTGGGTTCACGCAGGTTAAAACCTGCGGCTACCAAAATCGGGGTTTTCGTTCAGACAATAATTAGTGCTTTGAAAACCGGACCTAGTCTGCTTTAATCATATTTATATACGAAAAAATATAAGGAGAACTAAGTATGACTGAAAAAAAGAAAGAGATGGAAGAGACCACTGATCAAGCCCCTATAGCTCCGGAGGAAGAAGCGGCCCCGGCAGTGGAAGAAGCGGCCCCGGCAGTGGAAGAAGCCGCCCCGGCAGTGGAAGAAGCGGCCCCGGCAGTGGAAGAAGCCGCCCCGGCAGTGGAAGAAGCCGCCCCGGCAGTGGAAGAAGCCGCCCCGGCAGTGGAAGAAGCCGCCCCGGCAGTGGAAGAAGCCGCCCCGGCAGTGGAAGAAGCCGCTCCGGCAGTGGAAGAAGCCGCCCCGGCAGTGGAAGAAGCCGCCCCGGCAGTGGAAGAAGCCGCCCCGGCAGTGGAAGAAGCCGCCCCGGCAGTAGAAGAAGCCGCCCCGGCAGTAGAAGAAGCAGCTCCGGCAGCGGAAGAAGCAGCTCCGGCAGCGGAAGAAGCAACTCCGGCAGCGGAAGAAGCAACTCCGGCAGTGGAAGAAGCCGCTCCGGCAGCGGAAGAAGCAGCTCCGGCAGTGGAAGAAGCAGCTCCGGAAGAAGAAGAGCCGGAAGCTACCCCGAATAAGAAAGTTCGCCTGATGACACTCGAAGAAGTGGAGAAGAAGCTGGCCCGTTCCCGTCTGAAGATGGGAGGCGATACATCCGTCTATATCAAACACCTCCTGGCCCGGAAAGCTGAACTGCAAGGAGATGGTGAGATCAAAGAGGATTCTCAGTAATATCGCATTGGTAACCTAAAAAGTTAATACCATAGTATAGATATTCCCAAATCTCACCTCTCCTCCTCTGTTCTTTGAGTCTCGTTGGAGAGATGGGATTTGGGATTTTTTGTTATCCTGGTCGCCTGAAACAGCGTGGCAACAAAGAGTTACTTTAATCAATCCCCCCCTGAAATGGCAATGTTTCAGGGGACCCCGTAGCCCATGCTCGTAGAGGCGACCTTCAAGTCGCCACTGCGTGGCAGCCTAAAGGCAGCCGTTACGAGAGGACGGGGGCTCACCGAAAGCTCACTTAAAATGTCTGAGAATTTAAAAGATAAGCGCCTGCGTGAGATCGGTAAAATACTTGAGATTAGAGGAGATCGGGTGAAGATCTCTCTCCCCCTGAAGGAAGGTTGCGGCACTTGTGGAAAATGCACACTCGGCAAGGGAGGGAAATATATGCGGCTTGAGATAGAGAATATTGCCGGCACGCGGGTGGGGGATGAGGTGTTGATCGAGGTCCCGGAACGGGACCCCCTGATCGCAGCCTTTCTTTTATTCGGAATTCCCCTTCTGGGACTCCTGATAGGCGGTGGCTCGGGATACCTGTTATTCTTAAGCTGTAGCGCCGATCCAAACGCAGGCGCCGGTCTCATTGGCTTGATAACGCTGGCCGGCGTATTTATCATACTTCGCCGAAGAGAAAGACGGCTGATGAAGAAAAACGGCGGCGGGATCAGGATATTAAAAATAATTAAGCCGGGGGACGCTTAATTATTCTCCGTCGTTTTGTGTGGGTTATAATGATAATTTAAACCACGAAGGACACGAAGATCACGAAGGAGATGTGAATAGAAAATAGCCCTATCTATACGGTATGGTTCGACCGATTAACTGTATATTTAATGTAGTGGTTTGTACTTTAATTTAATCACTTGTATTAACCTATACCTCAAAAACAATCAAACTGTGGTTGATTTACCGAATCGGTTCTAATCTATGTCATTATTTTTCTTCGTGATCTTCGTGTCCTTCGTGGTAAATAATACATGTTGCTACCCGCACAATATAACTGAGAACCATATATTTATATTCATCGTGTAACAGGAATGTCCCCGGTATTTCCAAAATATAATCGGCTCAAGCTCCGGATTGCCCAGAGGCCGGTGAAAAACCGGAAGATGCCGATCTCATCAGTCCCGCCACCATCGTAATCCCCGGGCATATTGAAGTCCCCGGAAGAGCCGAAATAAACCCGGCTGACTCCCCGGGTCACCCATAATCCGGATGAAGGAAGTAAAATCCCCACTTCCCGGCTCCCGTTCCCGTTATAATCTCCGGGGACCGGTTCATCGGTGTGGCTGCCGAAATATATCCGGCCGCAGGAAAATCCGCCGAGGAGTCTTGACATTAATCACGATTTCATGAGAAAATTATTTTTTCAGGGAAATAGTGGCTTCCTTTCCCGATATCAGTATAATTCGCATAATAAACGGATAGAAAAAGCGATCCGGGCCGCAGTCAAGTTGGGTTAGAAAAAATTACGGCGCTGTGAGAAAAAATGAAAAGCACTCTCCAGGAAAAAGAACAGCTTACCAACGAAATCAAGAGGCTTCGACGCCGGGTTACCGAGTTAAAAAAGGCCGAGGCCGATTGTCAGCGGGCCAATGAGTTTCTTCGCGAAAGCGAGGAGCGATTTCGGCTGTTCTTCGAACGGGAGCCGACCTACTGCTATATAGTTTCACCCAAAGGCATAATCCTTGATGCGAACAAGAGCGCCCTTCGGGTACTCGGTTATAAGAAACAGGATCTCATCGGTCAACCCCTGAAAATAATTTACGCCCCCGAGTCACAGAGCAAGATGAAGAAGTTTCTCGCGGAATGGAAGAAAACCGGGGAACTCAAAAACAAGGAGATGGTTATCATCTCCAGGAAAGGAACGAAAAGAACCGTTCTCCTCAACACGAGCGCGTTGAAAGACCCCGATGGAAAGATACTGCATTCGATCTCAGTACATCAGGATATTACAGAGCTAAAGAGAATCGAAGAGAAGACCAAGCATCTTAATGTTGTTCTGCACTCCCTCCGCAGCATCAACCAGATCATAACCGCGGAAAAAGACCGCGCTAAACTGCTGAAAGACGTCTGTAACGCCCTGGTCAAGGAACGGGGCTATAATAACGCCTGGATTATTCTGCTGGATGATTCCGGCAAGCCCGAGATGACAGCTGAATCCGGTTTAGGGAGAGAATTATTGTCCATGGTGGAACAGTTAAAAAGTGGTTCCTACCCTACCTGTTTCAGGAAGGCCCTTTCCCGGGCTGGAGTGGTAACCATCCAGAATCCTTATCAGGACTGCCCGGAATGCCCCTTATCATATAGATACGCGGGGAGGAAAGGAATGAGCGTCCGCCTGAAATACGGGAATGAAGTTTACGGTGTATTGGCTGTATCCACCTCCCCGGAGATTCAAATAGATGATAAGGATGAGCAATCTCTCTATAAAGAGATCGCGCATGACATTTCTTTCGCCCTCTACAACCTGCAGGTTTTCGAAGATCGTCAGCGGGTAAGGCAGGAGATCGAATTGCTGTCAAAATTCCCGAGCGAAAATCCTTATCCCGTGTTGAGGATCGTAAAAGACGGAACTATCCAATACGCTAATCGGTCCAGTTCACCCCTGTTGAAGGTATGGGGATGCCGGATTGGGGAGAGACTGACCGGGGAATGGTACCGATTGATTACTGACACGATCTCTTCCGGTACCGGCCGGGAAGCGGAGATAACCTGCGGTGATCGTCTTCTGCTCCTGACATTTGCTGCCGTGAAAGGTTCCGACTATCTTAATGTCTATGGACTCGACATCACCGAGCGGCAGAAAGCGAAAGAAGCCGAACAGTTGAAAAAACTGACCGAGTCTCTGATCAACTTTCAGGAAGAGGAGAGGAAGAGGGTAGCCCGGGAGTTGCACGATCAGATCGGGCAGTTGCTGGTCGCCGTTAAGCTTCACCTGAAGATGATCTCCCGGGATCATCCCGGTCTGGATGAATCAGTGGTAAAAGGATTAAACAATGCCGACGGTCTGCTCGACCAGGCACAGGAAGACGCTCGCCGCATCGCCGCACGACTCCGGCCGGACATTCTGGATGATTTCGGTCTGAGTGCCGCCATTGAGAACGAAATTTCCACACTGGCCGAGTTGAGCGGTCTTAAGATCATCTTCAAGAAGAAGAAGTTTCCGGATAGGATTGACCCCCGCAAGGAGGTAGCTCTCTACCGGGTGGCGCAGGAGGCTTTGACGAACATTATCCGGCATGCCGGGGCGACCAGTGTGACTGTAATCCTTTCCATGGTAGGAGGCAAAGCGATTCTCAGTGTACTGGATGACGGGATAGGATTTGATCAAAATGGGACCAAAGCCTTGAGGCTGGGGATACTGGGCATGAAAGAGCGGGTGGAATCACTGGGGGGTGTTCTGCGGATAGAAGCAAAGTCTGGAGGAGGAACTATCCTGGAAGCTAAACTTCCTCTTCCGGTAGTAAAAAAAACCTCGGATTAATCTTCATAATCCCCGGTTTTATGCAGTTATTCTACTGCTAGGGCTAAGTTAAACCACGAAGGACACGAAGGAGATGTGAATAGAAAATAGCCTCACCAATGCGGTATACATCGACAGATCAACTGCCCATTTAATATAGTGGCTTGTACTGTAAATACTTGTATTAACTAATACCTCAAAAACTATCAAACCGTGGTTGATTTGCCGAATCGGTTCTAATCTATGTCATTATTTTCCTTCGTGATCTTCGTGGTAAATAATATATGTTGCTACCCACACAATATGACTAAGAACCAGTATTTTTAACGTAATAATTTTTTAACATTAGCGCCGCAGGCGCTAAGTTCTAACTCCATTTTTTCGGCGCAGCGTTATGTCAAAAACAATCATACTGGCAGATGACCACGAAGTTGTCCGGGCGGGTCTGGCGATGGTTATTAAAAAGTACACCCGCCATACTATTGTTGCCGAGGTAGGTGACGGCTTGGAAACCGTGGAGCAGGCACGTCGGCACCGACCGGACCTGATCATCATGGATATCGGAATGCCGGGCCTGCACGGCCTAGAGGCTGTCTCTCAGATTAAAAAGTTTCTTCCCCGGGTCAAAATTCTCATCCTCTCCGTCCACCGGGATAAGAAGTACGTTGTCTCCGCCCTTCGCCTGGGCGTTTCGGGGTATCTCCTGAAGAGCGAGGCGGTGGACGAATTGGTGGACGCCATAGGCATGGCGATGGATGGTAAGCATTACATCAGCCCGGACCTTCAGGAGATCGTAGCCGATGAATTGATGAATCCCGGACGGGAGATTGTGAATAGCCGGTTGGAAGACCTGTCGGCCAGAGAGAGGCAGGTGTTGAGCCTGATCGTGACCGGGGCCTCCCGGGGCGATATCGCGAAAAAGCTCTTCATAAGTTCGGAGACAGTCAAGACTCATCGGAAGAACCTCATGCGTAAGCTCCATCTCCACAAACATTCCGAACTGATCGCCTTCGCCCACCGCCAGAACCTCGGACCCGTCCTGGAATAGCGGCGCCTTTTTGAACCGCAGAGACGCAGAGAACGCAGAGAAATAGAAAAAATACTCTCTATATAATAAATTGATTCTTTGCCATTCGCACTGCCGAAATTAATTTGTTTTGATAATATCCTCCATCTTTTCCTCTGCGTTCTCTGCGTCTCTGCGGTGAAATTGTCTTGCCTATAATTCTATGATCTTATCCCTTGCCTCAGCCCCTTTTTAGGTCCGCTATTCCCTATTCCCCATTCTCCATTCCCCAATATATTTTTTTAAAAAATCCCCCCCCGGGGGGGATTTACAAATTTCTCTGTTCTGGGATAATGGTTCCATGGCTAAAAAAATGCTCAATACAATTATTCTCGATGACAACGCTGCCTTCCGCGAATTTCTCCGGGGATTGCTTGCCAAGTTTGATTTTATCAGCGTCATCGCTGAGGCGGATTCTGCGGAGAAAGCACTGATGGAAGTGGAGAAAGAACCGCCCGATCTCATGATCGCTGATATCCGTCTGCCCGGAATGGGTGGGATAGAAATGGCCGGGGTTCTGAAGGAGCGTTTCCCCGGGATAAGAGTTATCCTTATTACACTCCACGATGACGACCGATACCGGGTTGAAGCCCATCGCCTTGGTTTTTCATATATTCCGAAAAGTTCGCTTATAGAAGACATGCCGCGTATGCTGGAAAAATTGGTTGAGAAGAAGTTGTTTTCAAAACCCAATTAGCGCCGAAGGCGCGAACTAATAAATAAATGACCAAAAAATAAGAATATTTCTGCAGAAGGGAGAAAAAATGAGAGATAACAGATGGTGGTTAGTCATACTCATTGTTATGACAGTCCTATTGCCGGCCATGAGCTTCGGCCAGAGCAAATACTTTTACTTTATCGCTGACACCGGCGGAGGGCCTCCCGGGAACGACCTCCTCACTCTGCTCGACACTTCCACCGGCATCGAGTCCTCGATGGGGACCGGTACCGGAACCTCCAGCATGGAGGGGATGACTACATATCCCGGCGGCAGCTTCACTACCGAGACCATGTACGGCTCCACCGCTGCGCGCCTCTATATAGTTAACAAGACCACCGGCGTCGCATCCGGTCTCGCCTCGACCTACGGGACTGGTACCGGCGAGCTCGGTTCCATAACTTTTGATGATGTCGATGGAGTCGACTTCGATGAGACCACCGATCCGGCGGTCATGTACGGGAATGTCCGCCGGCGAAGAGATGACCTTCTCATCCAGCTCAACTACGCCACCGGCGCCCACGTAGCATCTGCCTGGGGCGCGAACACCGATTATATCGTAATTCAGAAACAGGGGCCGTCACTGGACGACATTGATGATATCGCCATCCGCTCTGACGCCGTGATGTACGCCATCAATAACAACAGCGGGACCGAGGACCGACTGGTTATCATCGATAAGACGAACGGCAACACCACCGATGTGGGGCGCCTCCGCCGGAGCGACGATTCGGAAGACGTAGAGGATATGGAGGGGCTCTCGTTTGACTGCAATGACACTCTCTGGGGAAGTACCGGCCAGAATGCCTCCGATCGCGACCAGCGCAACCGGGTCTGGTTCTTCCAGACCGACGGTTCCAGCGACCCGACCCGTTACGTGACGGAAGTGGATCACCTGACCGAGGGGTCCGACTATGAATCGATAGAAGCCTGCGTGCAGATCGACGCGACGCCCACCCCGTCTCCCTCACCGTTTGACCCTACTCCCTCGGTTACACCCAGCCCGGCTCCCACCACGACGCCGGAATTGAGCACCGTCTGCCTGCGGACGGAGCACGGGACGTTGTCAATCGGTTCAACCAGCGCCACCACCTTCGTCAATACCGGCCTGGACCTTACCCTCTGGGCCCCGGACACCACCGCGATCGCGGTCTTCGCTTCTCTCGAGTGCGATACCGGAACTTCCACCGAGGCGCAGAACGGTTACTGGGATCTGAGAATGGACAATACCTGGTCAAGCCAGACCTTGAGCCGATATCTTAGCGGGACCGAGGATCAGGGACTTGCGGGAGTTGTCAACATATTCGAGAATGTCAGTCCCGGGAACCATACCGTCCGCCTCCGACAGAAGTCCGACGGGGCAACCGATCCCCAGATCTCCACCCGGAACGCCGACATGGTGGCCTACGATCTGACGATCGAGGACGGATCGGCGAGTTTCATTTACGGCACGAGTATTCTTGGAGCGATGGGGGACACGACGAGCAATACCTCCTTCGAAGATGTGGCCGGTTTGAGCTGTTCCGTGACCCTTGACATCCCGGGGAAGATCCTGGTCTCCTGCGCCCTGAACGGGGAATCGTTGGGCGGTGCCGGCACCCGGAGCGCCTATTGGCGGCTTCAGGTCGATGGGACGACGATCGGGGTCGATGAGTTGCACCGTCACCTGAGCGGGTCGGATGACCTGGGGGCGGTCGTGCTCCAGGGACTCACAGAAAATCTTTGTGAAGGTACCTACACCGTCACCCTGCAGCATCGGACAGACGACGGCGCCAAACCCATCCGTACCCTGAACGCGACACTGCTCGGGATCGCTCTCAGCACCGCCGACGCCGGCGGGCTGGAGCTGCCGGCTGCCCTGTCGGCTTCCTCCGCCTTCAACGACACGACCTCTGCCACGCTGGTGAATGTAACGACCAGTATGGTGGAGCTGAACCTTCAGACCGACAGCGACATCTTCGTCGCCTCCAGCTTCAGCGCCGAGGGCATCGAGCCCGGGGCTCCGGGGGACCGCTACGGATTTTTTGATGTCACAATCGATGCGGCATCGGTTTCTGAGACGGTGAGTCGCTTCTTCGCTCAGACCGACGACCGCGGCGTCGGCGGTATCTTCGGCCTGGGGACTGATTTCTCGGCCGACACCCACACCGGTTATCTCCGTTTCGCGACTAGCAATCCAAACCGGGGCCTTACGGTCTCCGAGCTATCCTTGGTCCTCCTTGGCTCTTGCGCCAATCTTGGCCAGCCGCCCTGCCCGACCGCGACTCCGAGCGTGACCGTGACCCCCTCAACGACGCCTACGCCGTCCCCAACCGCTACCCCGACACCCTCTGTTACACCGACTCCAAGTGTCACACCTACGCCTTCGGTTACTCCGACACCCTCTGTTACACCGACTCCGAGCGTCACACCGACTCCGAGCGTCACGCCGACACCGACCACCACACCGACCCCGAGCGAGTACTGTCTCGGCGGGATAGAAGATACACTATCAATCGCCACCACCACCTTCACCTCCCTGACCGATACCGGGCTCGAGGTTACTGTATCCGTTCCGGCCGACAACACGGCGGTGGCCGTCTTCTCGTCCTTTAACAGCGATGGCCTCCCCGGCGGAGCGAGGACGGGGACCTATGGCCTCCAGATCGATCACGGAGCATCCAGTCAGGAGTTGAATCGCTATCTGAGCAGTTCGCTTGATCTCGGCATCGTTACCGCCGTGAATATCTTCGAGGGGCTCTCCGCCGGCGACCACACACTCCGCCTCCGGTATGCAACCAGTGATGGGGCTCTGGCGGTTCGGGCCACCAACGCCGACCTGGTAGCGTTCCCCCTGGTAACCGGTGACGGCAGCGCGAGCTTCGACCACGGCGTTGATACTCTGGGCTCTGCCGGTGCCGACACCTCCAGCACCAGCCTGGTGGATGTGGCCGGGTTGAATACAACGGTGGACCTGGAATGTTACGGACGGATCTACGTCTCGGCCGCCTTTAATGCCGCTACCGATCCCGCCGGAGGATCCGGCAGCCGGTACGGGACCTGGGACCTCCAGGTCGACGGTGCTACCGTCGGGCAGCAGACAGAGCGGCATATAAGTGGCGACGACGATATCGGCGCCATCTCCCTGACCGGTCTCTCCGGTATCCTGGCTCCCGGCACGCACACCATTACCCTGCGGCACGCCACCAGCAGCGCGGTCCTCCCGATCAGGACCTTCAACGCCACCCTCCTCGGTATCGCCCTGGTCGATGATATGGGCAGCGGCTATGTGATTCCTGCGGCGGAGGCTACCTTCTCGGCTGCGACCGGGACCAATTCTACCACTCTGGTGAATATAGATCCCAGCCGGGCGGAGATCGACCTGACCGGCGTCAACGGTCCGTTCGGTGGGACCAGCGATGTCTTTGTCGCTTCCAGTTTCTCCGTCCTGACCGGCTCCGGTTCCGGCTTAATCCGTTACGCGTCCTATGACGCCACCATCGATGGCACATCGGTGACCAGTGAGATTGCCCGGTTTCTCACCCCGACATCCAATATTGGATCGGCCGGTCTCTATGGCCTGGGCGAAGACTGGACCGCTGACACCCATGTCGGGTACGTCCGCCACGATACCAGTGACAGTGGGCTGGAGATCAGGACCGGGAATCTCTCCCTGGTTATGCTCTCGATGTGCTACCGGCCCGATACCTGTGCTCTGGCCACGCCGACCCCGACTCCATCGATTACGCCGACCCCGACACCATCCGTGACCCCGACACCATCCGTGACCCCGACACCATCCGTGACCCCGACACCTTCCGTTACTCCGACACCCTCGGTGTCCCCGACCCCGACGCCATCGGTCACCCCAACCCCGACCCCTTCGGTGACACCACCGCCGACACCGAGTGTTACACCTACACCTTCCGTGACTCCGACTCCGACCCCGACCCACACGCCGACCCCGACTCCATCCGCCACTCTGACGCCGACACCTTCTGTAACCACGACCCCGACACCTTCCGTTACTCCGACACCCTCGGTGACCCCGACCCCGACGCCATCGGTCACCCCAACCCCCACTCCATCTCCCTCGGTTACCCCGACCCCGATCACACCGACTCCGTCCCCGTCGCCGGTAATACCAACACCATCAGTGCCACCTACACCGTCACCGACAGTTTCCCCAATAACCCCGACGCCGACACCTTCTGTAACCCCGACCGCGACACCTTCCGTTACGCCGACATCCTCGGTTACCCCGACCCCGACCCCATCGGTGACGCCGTCACCAACGCCGAGTGTGACATCGACACCAACGCCGAGTGTTACCCCGACCTCGACACCTTCTGTTACGCCGACGCCCACTCCAAGCATGACCCCGACCCCGACCCCGAGCGTCACGCCTCCGCCATCGGTAACCCCGACGCCGACCCCTTCCGTAACCCCGACGCCGACACCCAGCGCGACCCCGACCCCATCGGTTACACCGACACCATCAGTGACACCCACTCCAAGCGTGACGCCGACGACATCAGTCACTCCGACCCCGACCCCGAGTATAACGCCAACGCCTTCGGTCACCCCGACCCCATCGGTTACTCCCACCCCGGAGTCGACCAGAACCCCAACCCCGGTGCCGTCCTCCACGCCCACACCAAGCGAATACTGCCTCGGAGCGATCGCGGCGAACCTGACAAGCGCGGTGACGGATTTTACCTCCCTGACCGATACCGGGTTAGAGGTCACCGTTAATCTCCCATTAGGCGGTGGCGCGATAACTGCCTTTGCTTCCTTTAACGTGGATGGTATCGCGGGTGAACCGCAGCGTCTTGGCTCCGGTGCCCGGACCGGGACCTACGACCTCCAGGTCGATTTTGGTGCCGCCAGTCAGCAGCTTCAGCGTTACTTAAGCGCTGTCTCCGACATTGGTATGGTTACCGCCGTTACCACATTTGAAGGTCTTTCCGCCGGCGAACACACTGTTCGACTCCGCCAGGCTACCAGTGATGCCAATGACCGGATGCGGGTAAGCAATGCCAATCTGGTGGTATTTCCGCTGGTGACCGGCGACGGAAACGCGAGCTACGATCATGGGGTTGTCGCTCTCGGAGCGACCGGTTACGACACCGCCAGCACCATTCTGGAGGATGTGGCCGGGTTGAGTACAACGGTTGATCTGGTATGTTACGGGCGTATCTTCATCTCGGCCGCGTTCAATACAAGTACCGATCCCACCGGGGTGCCCGGCGACCGTTACGGCATCTGGGATCTCCAGATTGACGGCCAGACCATCGGCCGGCAGGTTGAGCGCTACCTGAGCAGTAATGATGACATCGGAGCCATCTCTCTTACCGGGCTCTCCGAACTCCTTGCCCCCGGGACACATACTATCACCATGAGGCATGCCACCAGTAACGCCGCGCTTCCGATCAAGACCTTAAATGCCACCCTGGTGGGGATTGCCCTGGTCGATGACGCGGGCAGCGGATATGTAATCCCTGCGGCGGAAGCCAACTTCTCGACCGGGACCGGGACAAATTCAACCAGCTTGATCAATATCGAACCAAGCCGGCTGGAGCTTGACATGACCGGAGTGAACGGGGTAATTGGAGGAGATACCAATGTCTTTATCGCTTCCAGCTTTAATATCCAGACCGGATCCGGCACGGGCCTCTTCAACTATGCCATGTATGACGCTACACTCGACGGGATATCGATAGGCAGCACCCTTTATCGTTTGCTTTCGGCTCAGTCCGATATCGGTGCGGGGGGCATATATGGGCTGGGAACGGATTGGTCCGCCACAACTCACGTCGGGTACATGCGGCACGCCACCACTGACGCCAACCTGGGAATCAGAACCGGTAACCTATCCCTGGTCATGCTATCGTTCTGTTCCCGGATCGAAGTTTGTCTCCAGCCGAGTCCGACACCGACGCCATCGTTGACACCGACGCCTTCAATCACCCCCACGCCGACACCCTCGGTCACCCTAACGCCTTCAATGACCCCGACCGCATCGGTTACCCCGACACCAACCGTGGCACCAACGACCACGCCACGGCCCAGTTCGTCCCCAACTCCATCGGTTGTTCCTACCGCCTCCACGACACCCACATCCACACCGCCCTGCCGTTGTTATGTTGTCCCTCAGGTGGGATTTGGAAGCGGCGATGATAATCTGCTCATTCTAGTTGATCCCTACGATTTTAACCCCGATACCAACGAGACCAATATCGGAACTTCGACCGGGACGGACGGGATTGAGACGATCGCCTACCATAACGAGTCCGGTCTGCTCTATACGGTGAACTATGACCGGCTAGGAATCCTGGACCAGGCAACCGGACTCTTCAGCCCTGTCTCGGCTGATTCGATTGGTGCCGGATATGGGGCCCATGGCTACAAGGTCTTTTATGATATCGACGGGATGTCATTTCACCCGTATACTGGAATTCTCTATGTCACGTTTCGCGATCACGGGAGTAATGATCTCCTTATTCAGGTTGACCTTGCTACCGGCCAGCATATTCCGGGTGCTTTCAACGGCGACGACTATGCCGTTATGGAGGAGGTCGTTACCGCGGACTATACTCTTAAAGATATTGATGATATAGCCTTTGACCCTTCCGACGGCCAGATGTACGCCAGCATAAATAACAGCGGTACTCACAATCACCTGGTTATCTACGACCCGTCCGACGGATCGATAATCACTGATATCGGCCATACCTACTGCGAGATCGAGGGGGAAAACATCAACGACATCGAAGGTCTCAGCTTTGGATGCGACGGGACACTCTGGGGGCTGACCGGGAACAAGACCATCATCGAGCAGAATGACCGGCTCTGGGAGATTGACAAGGCCAATGCCACCCTCTGCACACCTCGCCTGCTAACTCACGGCACCGATTACGAGGCGATCACCTGCGGTTACTTTGGCGCGGCCCATCCGTCACCTTCGCCGGTCCCTGCGATAATCGACTCTGGCGACTACGACGGCGACGGAACTTCTGATATTGCCATCTTTCGGGAAAGCTCGGGTCTCTGGGCGATTAGAGGTTTGACCCGGTCTTATTTCGGAACCCTTAACGATCGCCCGGTCTCCGCTGATTATGACGGGGATGGAACCGCCGACATCGCGATCTTCCGGGAAGGTTCCGGGCTCTGGGCTCTTCGGGAAATCAGCCGGGTTTACTTCGGCTCTTCCGGGGATCTTCCTGTTCCCGGTGACTATGATGGAGATGGAAGCTGCGATACTGGTATCTTCAGGTCTCCTGCCGGCCTCTGGGCAATCCGGGGTCTGACCAGGACTTACTTCGGGAGATCCGGGGACACTCCGGTTCCCGGTTATTATGCCGGAGACGGGAGCAAGGCCATCGGGATCTTCCGTGCCGGCTCCGGACTCTGGGCTCTTAGAGGAATCAGTCGGATTTACTTCGGTGGTGCCGGGGACGCAACCATATCCGGTGATTATGACGGTATGGGTTCCTGGGGAGTAGGTATCTTCCGGCCCTCTTCCGGTCTCTGGGCGATAAGAGATGTGACCCGGAGATACTTTGGGAACAGCGCCGACCAACCAATCCCGGCCGATTATGACGGGAGCTTAACTGACGATATCGGAATCTTCCGTTCCAGTTCCGGTCTCTGGGCGATCCGGGGGATATCCAGAGTATATTATGGTTCCACCGGTGATATCCCGGTAACGAGATAGGACGAAGTTCTATTTATAGAAAATCTTCGTGGTTAAAAAGGCTTTTCGAACAAGTCTTCCCTATACCTTGCTCGAAAAGCTTTTTAAACCACGAAGAAGATTCAGGGTTACACCCCAAATACTAAGTTTGAAGCCGGGATATGATTTTCTCAACTCTTTTTGCCAGCTTCCTCTCTTGCTTAATCCGAGTTTGCATTACCTTGTGGACCTGACTGACCTGTTCCCCGCTAATGCTTTGAGAAAACGCAACCTGTCTTTATCATCTTTAAATATGGCCGATCGTGCCACTCCCCGACCAGTAACGTGATACCAGGCATTGGGTTATTCAATTCTCAGGGGTCTAATCATGTTCCCTATAACAAGTTCCTTTCTATCCGTTAAACTTAGTATTTGGGGTGTGACCCTGTTTTTTCGGTTTAACCATCTCAATTTGTCCATACACCGTAGCCGTTAGCTCTGAGCTTTCCAGAAAGGTACTTCTCCAGTTCAAGCGCGTCCTTCCGGGTTGGAATCGGGTTATACTTCCGGTACAGTCCCGGAAGGAGACGGCGGCCGTACCTCCTCGCGAAACTGTTCGATAACCGCCCTCCCTTTATATGCTGGCTAAAACGTGCTTCCGGACTCTTCGCCGTCTGGCCGACATAGAAACAGGGGAGCGTCCGGTCCATCCGGGGGTTGGCTTTCCTGAAGCGCCCGCTTTTCTGGACCTCCGGGTCCAGCTCGATAACATATACGTAAAAGGCCATTGCCGTCGCTCGGTCTGTTTCCCCGTATATAAAAAAATATTTCTCAGATTTGATCGGTGATTAAAAATAGTCCCTGCAATTCTGGATTACTCTCCGGTATCAGATTTGTCCGATGCCGGACCGCCCACCTGACTCCAGTCCGTTATCACTTTTCCCATCATATAGAGCCGTTTTAGCTCGCACACATGTGTGTAAATAAATAATGATTTGCGGTTGATCCCGGCATTCTTTTCCAGAGACACGGCCAAACTGGTCATCACTTTTCCAATATCCTCATCTGTCATGAAGCCGGGGACATATATATCGATAAAAACTATATCCCCCTCAATCCCCGCGGCCGAGGCCTCTGGACCATAGATACAATCAAAGGTTTGCCAATAGTAAGTAACCATGTTTTTATCCAGGCCGGTATCGCGAGAGACATCATCGCTGACCTTGGTTAAAACAGCCTTGATATCCAGTTTGGTCGGCAAACTTGTGATCTTTATCATGGGATCTGTTTCGCCCAGGCTTCCTCCCCCCGCCGGCAGCATCGGGACTAGAACGAAGAAACAAAGAAGTGTAGTTCCGGTTATGAACTTATGGATACGCCGGGAAGAATACTTGCGACTTATTACATTCATGAAAGTTCCTTTTGTTTAAACCTGCCTTAATGATATCTACATGGCTAGGTCCGACCCCCAAAGATCAAGATTTTTGACTTTTAGCAGACCCGGATCGTGATTTGAATTTCCGGCCTTTATAGCCCGCTTTTCGCGGTCTTTGATTTTGAACTGGTTTCGGGGAATTATAATCGAAGTCTTCCAGTTTTTCCCGCGCGATTTTCTTGCCGATTATCTTCTCCAGTTTTTTAATCATATCGTCATCTTCAGGTGTAGTAAGCGTAAACGCGTCACCGGTACGTTCGGCTCTTCCGGTCCGGCCGATCCGGTGAATATAATCATCCGCGGTGGCGGGAATATCAAAATTGATAACGTGAGAGATATTCTCTATATCAAGTCCGCGGGCGGCAATATCGGTGGCAACCATTATACGATAAGTCCCATCTTTAAAACCTTTAAGCGCGGACTGCCGCTGAGCCTGGGAACGATTACTGTGAATGCTGGTAACTCTATATTTTTTGGCGGCAATTTTTTTTGCCAGACTTTTAGCGCGATATTTAGTGCGGGTAAAAATCAGGACGGAATCTGTATCCGTATGCTCGAGGATTTTTAACAATAATTTAGGTTTCAGATGCTGTGGTACCGGAAAGAGGGAGTGGGAGACGGTGTGGGCCGGCCTACTGAGCCCGATCGCGACTCTTCTGGGATTATGAAGGACCTGTTTAGCGAGTGTTTCTATCTGCCGTGGAAATGTGGCGGAAAATAGCATTGTCTGCCTTTTTTTCGGAAGGTAGGAAAGGATTCGCTTTATATCGGGCAGAAACCCCATGTCTAGCATGCGGTCGGCCTCATCAAGCACCAGCACATTTATTTTATCCAACTTCGCGTAACCCTGATTAATCAGGTCCAGTAACCTTCCCGGGCAAGCCACGATAATATCTACCCCGTGGCGCAAGGCTTTTATCTGCGGGGGAGCGCCCACCCCCCCATAAACAGTTACGCTCCGGATACCCGTTTTGTACTGAAGCATATCGATATGCTGTTTGATCTGCTCCGCCAATTCACGGGTAGGCGTAACAATTAATACAGTCGCGTATTTATGATGGTCAACTAACAATTTATGCAGGATAGGTAATACAAACGCCGCTGTTTTGCCGGTGCCGGTCTGAGCTGTTCCTATCAGGTCTTCTCCTGACATCGCTAATGTGATCACCTTTCTTTGAATCGGTGTCGGCTCGGAATATCCGGCTTTGTTTATTCCCGCCTCAAGACGGGAATCTAAATTAAACTGATTGAAATTCATAAAGTTCCTTTGTTTTGATATTTATTTAGTCTCTGAATGGAAAATCCCCCTATCACAGAGTGTTTGTCATTCAGACGGTGACATAACCTCTGGAGAAGCGATAGCGAAGTTTCCTCCTCGCGATGACAGAACCGATATCGGCATATTTCGGGTGTCGACAGGACTGTGGGCAATCCGGGGGGATACCAGAAATTATTTCGGCGGTACATCCAACCAGCCGGTCCCGGCCGACTACAACGGCGACTCATTCGATGACATCGGGATCTTCCGGGATACATCCGGCCTCTGGGCGATCCGGGGGTTGATCAGGGCCTATTATGGCATCATTGGGGATGTCCCGGTGACTAGGTAGGGCCTGATCTTTTATGGAAGACGCGCTCGGCGCGGCTTTCAGTGGTACGGTGGACTCGTCTTGTTGGCCCTATATTTTTGAGGTCGCGGTTTTCTGTTTGTCCTGTTTCTTTTTTGAGGCTTTTGCTTGTTTGGCATCGTGCTGTCTCTTTCCTTTAGCCTTATCCTTCTTGCCCTTCTTATCGCCCATGGGGTGCCTCCTTTCTTGGGTTGTCCGCTACCTTTCGTAGCTAATATATACCGATGCACAAATTCTACTGCGGGATAGATCTGCATGCAAGAACAATTTGTCTACATAATAAAACCCCCCGGGCAGGGAGGTTTTTCATAACTTAAATTTGAGAACAGCTGCTTAGTTCTCGGGGAACACCATACTCAATTAATAATTATGTATCGTGTCCCCCCGATTTCTCCGAGATTTTTTAATGACGGAATAGGTGACTACTTTACTTCGGAATTTGGTCCAATCCGGCCATTTTTCGTGCTTATTTGTCAAAATTCAAGGTTTAACCCTGGTTTTCCCGATCAGAGAGGAAGAGGGCATGTCATTTTACCCCGGTTTTTTCCGAACTTAAATCCGATAACGGCTGCTTTTCAGACTTATTATTTGGACCCCGGGACTGTTGTTTTTCCATTCTCCATTTTTACCCCGAGGTGCCGGCGGCACTTTTCGGGGCTCCATTCCCCAATAGTTTTTTACTCTTTCCCCCCGGGTTATTTTCTATTAACTGCCAACCGTCAACCTCCCCCCCCTTATCCCCTATCTTTTATCCCTGCCCCACTTCACCTCGTCACCGGTAGGTCGCCCCCTCTTCCGTAATAGACCCGGGTCACCCCCTGGATCGCCCAGAGGCCGGCTTCGGAACGGAAGATGCCTCCCTCCTCCAGGGCGCCGCCGGCAAAGCTCCCGGCTAAGGGTATATCGCCGATCTGGCCGAAATACGCGCGGTCTCCGCCCCGGACCGCCCAGAGTCCGGTGGACGGTCGGAAGATAGCGATGTCCGCCGCCCATTGTATCTGCGATCCGTACCAGACATAGTCGGCGGGGATCGGGGTGTCGCCTACGGCGCCGAAGTAGGCCCGGGTCACTCCCCGGATCGCCCAGAGTCCGTTTGCAGGCCGGAAGATCCCGATGTTATCCCGGCCGGCACCGGTATAATCGGCCGGCACCGGGAAGTCCCCGGCGGTCCCGAAGTAGACGGAGGTGGCGCTTCTCACTGCCCAGAGCCCGGTAATCTTGTTGAAGACGGCAAACTCGCAGGTGCCGTTCCCGTCATAATCGCCGGGAACCGGCATATCGGATGAGCCTCCGAAATAAACCCGGCTCACTTCCTTGATCGCCCAGAGACCGTTCGCGGGCCGGAAGATCCCGGCGTCGGTAAACCCGTCGCCGTCGTAATCGCCGGGGACCGGGATATCCCCGCTCCGGCCGTAGTAGATCTTTCCCAGGTCCCTTACTGCCCATAGCCCCGAGGAGGGTCGGAAGACGGCGATATCGGAATACCCGTCAGCGTTGTAATCCCCGTCGGAGAGGACCATATATTCCGGCGTCGGCGCCGGGGTCGGCGTCGGCGAGGGGAGGGTGTAGGAGAAGATCACCCCGTAGTTGTTCTCTCCCCCAATGGTGGTCATCCCGTAGAGCGTGTTGTTGGAGAACAGCAGCCCGTTGAGGCCGTTGATGAAGACAACGATCCCGCCCTCGGTCTGGGCGGTGAAGTCATGGAGGATGGTGTAACCGGCGCCGTCCTTCTCCATCGCGAATATGGTCCCGGCGTAATCGTCCCCTCCGGCGCCGCCGAAGATGGTTCTTCCGTAAAGACGGGTGCCGTCGGAGACCATGCCGGGCAACGGGACATCCCCGTCTCCGGTGAAAGCGGCGAAATTGTGGAGGATAGTGTAATCGGTGCCGTCGGGGTTGAGGGAGAAGACCGTCCCCCCATAGTTCGTTCCTCCACCGCTCGTTGTCCCGTAGAGACGGGTGTCGTCGGAGAGGAGACCTCCCACCGGCATCCCCCCGTCGCCGGTCTGTTCGCCGAAGGTGTGGAGGACGTTATAGCCGCTCCCATCGGTCTGGAGGGTGAACAGTACCCCCTCCCCGGGAAAATCCAGCCCGCCGAGGAATGTGGTCCCGTAGAGCGTCCCCGCGTGGAGCGTCACCGGCGAATAAGGCCAAACTCCGTCCCCGGGCATCGCCGAGGGAAAACTGTGGAGGACGGAGGCGGACGAGACGTTGGGTTCCAGGGAGAATACGGTGCCCCGACCGTTCGATCCTCCCTGCCCGGTCGTCCCGTATAACATCCGGCCGTCGCTGGCCAGTCCCCCCAGGGGTTTCTCGCCGTCACCCGGATAGGCACTGAAGGAATGGAGGTCGGTATAGCCGGTTCCGTCGGTATTGAGGGCGAAGACCGTCCCGTAGTAGTTAGCCCCGTAGTATTCCGTCGTGCCGTAGAGGACGCTCCCGTCCGAGACCAGGCTTCCAGTCGGGAAGCCCGCGGCGCCGGTCTGCGCTCCGAAGTGATGGAGGACGCCGTAGTCCGAACCATCGGGCTGGAGAGAGAAGAGCGTGCCGCCGTCGGCGGAACCACCGTAATAGGTGATCCCGTAGAGGGTGCTCCCGTCTGATACCATCGGTCCGCTCGGACCCGCCCCATCGTTTGAAGGCTCCCCGGCAAAATCGTGCAGGACCCCGTAGCCGGTCTGGGCCGGGGCGGAAACGGTGATGAAGAAAGAGATGATTACGACTACTGCCAGCGTGACGGAAACTTTCATATCCTGTACCTCCTGATAATGGACATCTGAGTCCCGATGCAAGATGAAGTGTAGCGATCCACTTTAAGAAATCAATTTTTAATCCTGGGCCGGCTCCGGTGCGGAGATTGAATTAATCAGGATTCCCGGCGTTCGGACTGGCCGGTTTTGATCCGACCGGGAGTGCCCCCTTTAAACCGACCGGTGACAGATGACTTTAACCTAAGTTGAGCGATTATTGCGGATCAGCCGTCGCTAAAGCTATGGCGGACTTGTGAAATGTGCTAAGATTATGAGGCTGCATCGGTTGCAAAAAACGCAGACGCATTAATAAACATGACTATTCGGTTAACTCAGTAATTATCTTATGCTATAGTAAGGAGATATGAAAAATGGATCTCCGTAATGCCTCAAAAACAACACTTACCATATATACAAATGGGTTTACTGGAATTCCACGCTCGTTTTGCCGGAGAACGTGATTGCATCAAATATCTATCAATTATAGATACCACGAGTCAGAGTTATTTGGCCGTCTATTACTGGCGTGTGTCTTTCCTCCTCCCAGAACTTATACTGAGTTAACCGAATAGTCATGTTAATAAATGCGAACGAGTATTTTTGCAACCTAATGTCGTAGCGTAGCGGAGATCCCGCATACTTGCGGGGCAGACCATAAGATTGGTGCAGTTCGCCGCATAGAATCGCTCAATTTAGGTTTAACTCTTTTTAAAAAAAATCACCAGATTAATAGTCTATCTGTTAAGAGGTGGGTAGACAATAAAAAAACCTCCCGGAAGTAGAGAATAAATAATTTCCCACCGGGGGTTATTATATTGTAAAATTAAAAAAGTGAATCTCTCTTTTTATTTAAAATCCTTTATCGGCGCAGTCGGTGTTCAGGTCTCGGTAGAACCGGTAACGAAAACAAGGAGCTTATAAATGACCAAGCTGGTTAAAAAGATAAGCCTGTTTCGATTGATACGGGCGGCCGCGGCCATGGTGCTGTTTGTTACCTGTCGTTTTGCCGCTTTCGGTTCAGCTAATACACCGGTGGGCCAGCCTGAGAAAAATGGTTCGGGCGATGGAGATATCAGACGGGAATCGCTTAATATTATTTTCATAACGACTGACCAGGAAAAATATTTCCAACGATACCCCCGGGATACCGACTACCAGGCCCGGCAACGGTTAAAGGATGCGGGTGTCACCTTTAACAGACACTATACAGCCTCAGTTATGTGTACATCCTCCCGGGCCGTTATCTATACCGGGAAACAGGTGCCCCAGAACAAGATGTTCGATAACATCGAGCTGCCCTGGATCGAGAGCCTCTCCCCGGACATCCCCACGATAGGCGATAAGATGCGGGCAGCCGGTTATTACACCGCCTATATCGGGAAATGGCATCTGACCAAGGAATTCGAAGTGACTGATCCGAACAAAAATTATGCGGATGCTATGGAACCGTATGGTTTCTCAGACTATAATCCGATTGGTGATATATGCGGAGATACATTGCAGGGGTATTATGATGATGGAATAATAGCCGCCACGGCGATTCACTGGCTTCGTTTAAAGGGAGAAGAATTACGAAAAAAGAAGGAGCCCTGGTTCCTGGTAGTAAGCTTTGTTAATCCGCATGATATTATGTATGCCGACCCCGATCCTCCCGGTTTTAATCGCCAGGATACCGGCAATCTGGTGAGGGAGATCAACCCCCCGCCGATAAATTCAATCTACCGGCATCAACATAATCTTCCGTTGCCCGATAGTCTCTTCCAGTCCCTGGATGCAAAAGGGCGGCCACCGGCTCATCGGGAGTATTTCGATGTCTGGAACACGGTTTTAGGCCGGATTACCCCGGATAAACAAACCTGGAAACGATTCCAGGACTACTATCTGAACTGCATCCAGGATGTGGATAATCATATGTTGACAGTTCTCGATGAATTGGCCCAACTCGGATTTGATAAAAACACTATAATAGTCTTCACCAGTGACCACGGTGAGATGGGGGGATCTCACGGCCAGCTCCGAGGCAAAGGTCCCACTGCTTACGAAGAGAACATCCACGTTCCCTTGATCATCGTCCATCCAGACGGTCCGCGGGGAAAAGAGTGTAATGCCGTCACGTCCCATATAGATATCATGCCCACTATGGTGGGCTTGAGCGGTGCTTCGGCGGCAAATAAAAAATCTATTACGTCAGGTCTTCCCGGCAAAGATCTAACGAGCCTGCTCACCCGCCCGGAAGAGGCCCCGGCCGATGCGGTTCGAGAGGGGGCGCTCTTCGCCGATGATCAGCTCATGACCATCGACGCCGACTTCATTAAAAAGGCTCTTGAGGTCATGGAGGATAAAGACGCTAAAGAAAAGCTCAAAAAGGAAGGGGTAAAACTTGATATGATGAAGCGGGGGAATCTTCGGACCGTTGTCGATAATCGCTACAAGTTTACCCGTTACTTCGCCCCCAAGCAGCACAATAATCCCCGGACCTGGGAAGTTTTGTTGGCCTTAAACGATCTCGAACTATACGATCTGGAGAAAGACCCCAAAGAAATGCATAACCTGGCGTCCGAGCCGGAAAAGTATAAGGATCTGATCATAAAAATGAATAAAAAACTCAACCTTCTCATTGAAAATGAGATCGGAGAAGATAATGGCCAGGAGATCCCGGGTATAGAAACCCGGCCGGGAGCGATTTCAGCCAAGGGAGTGGACTGAGGGATTAACGTGAAGACTGATGGACAAGGTAGACTCCCCAACCCGCTCACTACTCGTTTTCACGTGATGGTCAAGCCGATCGGCCCGCTCTGCAACCTGAACTGTAAATACTGTTTTTATCTCGGTAAATAGATTTGGGGTGTGACCCTGTTCTTTCCTGAAGGGAAATATCTTAGGTAGCGGTTTTCTATGTCAAGTAATTGTCCTGCCGCAGGACAATTAGTTGACTAATTCGTCTTAAACTCAAAAGTCAAGTTTACCCGCCGCAGGAGGGTCTGACCCCAATTATTTTCCTTAGAAGGCCAATTTCGGTGGTAAAACGTAAGCTTTCAGTAAACCCCGTTACCTCGTGCTCGTAGCGGCGACCTTCAGGTCGCCATCGTGTGGCAGCCTAAAGGCAGCCGCTACGAGAGGACGGGGTTCTCTGAAAGCTTACCCAAAAACAGGGGGGCCAGGAACCCATTGATATTCAACTACTTGGCAGGTCAGCCCCAAAAACCCATTACTGGAAGACCTCGCCGAAGGTGAAGGTGGTGAAAGTCGCGTAGGGGGCTTCCAGAATCTTGTTGACCAGGTCCTCTTTGGCCAGGGCAAACTCTCCCCGGTCCGGGTACCCGATGAAGCTGTACTCAGTGATACCGCTGTACTGTGCGGTCCGTGAGGCGGCCCGCAGGATCTCTATCATCTCCCCGGTCCCGATCGTCTGGCCCTCCGCCTCGAACTCCCCGGATTTTTCCAGAATGGCCTTGTAGCGATAATTGTCCGCCTCGATCCCCGGATGATAGCTCCCTGGTACGAGGGCATCGGGATTTTCCCCCTGGTACTTGAAAAAGGTGTTGGTCGTCAGAATATCGTAAGGACTGAGAGGGGACATAAAGACGGGATCACGCGTCTTACCCCCGTATGAATCCGCCTCGAAGGTCAGTGAGGGATAGTCCGCTGATGTAAGATATCTACCGGATACGGCCGTGTTGAAGCCCCCGACCCTGGTTATGACCGCGGTCATCAAGTTCCAGTAGGCCCAAGCTTCCTGGGGCGTGGTGATGGTTTCCAGTGTTTCCCGGTAAAGAAGATCGTAATCTAGCATATCGGCTCTCTCCCAGTCCGGCCTCGAAAGGACGCTGTGGGGGGCCAACATTAAACCGGACTCATTCATGCCCATATCCGCGCCGATGAAGCCCGGCCAATTTATTCCGACGAATCTTTGGATATCGGAAGACTCTGGCTCAACGGCCACGATGAGAAGATCGTTGACCGTGATCTTCCGGAAGTCGTTTTCCCCGTCCATATTCTTGCCGTGGATCAGCCCGCGGTTCAGTTCGGCATTGGCGGTCTTATCGCCCCAGAAGACGGCGCTGGAGCAGGACGGCTGTTGGATATTGGGAGAGGGTCCGAAGATCAGCGTATTGGCCAGGAAATAGAAGCTGTTGATGCCGGCCAGATCGTCGCGGTTCAGGTCTCGCTGCAGCCGAAAACTATGGGTCCCCACGGATGACGCTCCCATACCGGCTAGGAGGGCATCCAGTTCTCTTGAATATCTGTCAAAGAGTCCGCCCAGTTGAACCTTTACCGAAGGGATAAAAGAGTCTTCGTAATAATCGACGGATCGGCAATAGTGTTCGATGACAACCAAGTTCAGCCAATCCAGTATCTGCGGTGCGCAGAGAAAGCCGATGGCATAGGCCCTTTCTTCAGGCGTTCCCCATACGTGCAGGACATGATTTCCCGTAAGCTTCTTCAGGGTTCCGCCGCCGCGGCCGGAAACAACCGATTGTTCTTCATTGCCGAAAGGTACCGGTTGATATAGAACCACGTCCATGTTTTCGGCGACTACGCCCTGGTTCAGGGTGACAACGGGCAACTTCAGATTGGCGGATGTCTGGTACCAGCCGACCGGATCGGCAAAGTCGTAATGGTCCACGCCGCCGTCGACGCCGGTGTCCATATAGGCCCAGACAGCGTATTCTCCGGGCGCGAGCCCCGAAATGGCATAGAAGCCCTCAGCGGTGAGCTTCTGGTAACCGGCGGCATATTGGGATCGGTAAGGATACACTTCCGTCTCCATGTTGCGGATGTGCCCCCGATCCTCGCCCTTAACCGCCACCACGTAAATGTCGCCCCGGACAGGTATCCCGGGGGCGGATATATTACCGGTAATCGTCCCCGTGTTGACGACGGTCGAGGCGGTGCATTCTGAAACCGGCAGATCCCCCAGGGCGCCGAAATAAGCCCGGGTCAGCCCCCGGATCGCCCAGAGGCCGAGAATTGGCCGGAAGAGGGCGATCTCGTCGATCGAGTCCCCGTTGTAGTCCCCCGTCACCGGGCTGTCTCCTGACCGACCGAAATAGACCCGGGTCAGCCCGCGGATCGCCCAGAGACCGGAAGTCGGCCGGTAGACCGCGATCCCGGCCACGAAGGGCCCGCCCACGCCGTACCAGTCGTAAACCGCGGGCACAGGCGTGTCCCCGATTCTCCCGAAGTAGGCCCGTGTCAGCCCCCGGATGGCCCACAGCCCGGTAGAGGGCCTGAAGACCCCGATCTCCCTCGTCCCGTCGCCCGAATAGTCCGCGGGGACCGGGAGATCGCCCTCCACGCCGAAATAGACCCTCGTCAGGCCCCGCACTGCCCACCGCCCCGAACCTTGCTGGAAGATGGCGGCCGACGCGGAGCCGGCGCCGGTGTAATCTCCCGGGACCGGGATGTCGCCGGTCGCGCCAAAGTAAAAGCGGGTGTGATCCCTGACCGCCCAGAGTCCATTTCCCGGCCGGAAGACCGCGACATCGGCGATCCCGTCGCCGTCGTAATCCCCGGCGGACGGGATATCCCCCGCCCGGCCGTAGTAAACCCTCCCCAGGTTTCTTACCGCCCACAGCCCCGTTGCCGGACGGAAGACGGCGATGTCATCTCGCCCGTCCCCGTTAAAATCAGCCGCCGTAACTGGCAGGGCTAACAAACCCACAAGAATTATTGTCGACAGTTTCTTTATCATTCTTCACTCAGCCCATCGACAAACCAGGTTTGCCGGTTCACCGTCCATAAATTTATTCCCCATTTTTACCCCGCAATGATTGAAAATCATACCCGCAAAGTCTCGATAGTTACCATTATAATGATAGAAACGTCTGACCTGCCCCGCATAGTTGTACCACTTCTAGAGTTAGTAACTGAGAATAATCCCTAGATATTTTTCCACTTGAGTTTCAGGTGCTGGAGGCCTATCTTGCAGAAAACCGCGTCCATAAAATGTATTCTGTTGATGATCACAAAAAAGGCAAGCTTGCTAAGACCGGGTATAAAGTTCTGCGAGAATCAACAAAGTACAGTCTTTTGGAAATAGATCTGTTGACCGGCAGGAAGAATCAGATCCGGGTCCAGCTTGCGGATAAAGGCTGTCCTGTGGCTGGCGACAAAAAGTATGGAGCAAAGGGAAATGGCATTAAAAGGCTTACATTTCATGCGGCTTCCATTACAATAGTTCATCCGTATTCAAAAGAGACTATGACCTTCACCACACAGGTTCCCGCTTATTTCAAATCACTTATCCAGGGGTTTTTAAGGGACTCACAAAGAATCCGAAAAGGTATATCTGAGATGATAGTTAATCTATTTATAATGTTTTGTCGTATTTCTCCTAAGTTAAAAGGTGTCATGTGGAAACAGTGGTATCAATTTTTAGCTAGATCCTATCAAAGAAAAGACTGGAATTTTATGAACTATGGTTATGCTCCTTTAGCTGATCAAACTGAACAAATTTATTTAGGCAAAACAGATGCAAATAATCGCTTTGGTATCCAACTGTATCATCATGTCGCATGTACTATTGACCTTAGGGATTTAAATGTACTGGAAGTTGGAAGTGGCCGAGGTGGTGGTTCAGATTATATCAAACGGTATTTAAAACCCAAAATAATGGTGGGTGTGGACTTTTCAGAAAATGCCGTAAAATTTTGCAACCAGAATTATGATTTTAATGGACTTTCTTTCGACATTGGCAATGCTGAATCTCTACCTTTTCCAGATAACAGTTTTGATGTCGTGATAAATGTTGAGTCTTCCCATTGTTACGGTTCAATGGATGCATTTCTTGGTCAAGTTAAGCGGATACTTCGTAAAGACGGATACTTTCTTTTGGCTGATTTTCGGAGTAAAGAGAACATAGATGTTCTTCGAGAAACACTATATAAATCAGGATTAACTTTAATCAAAGAGACTGACATAACTCTAAATATTGTTGAAGCCTTGAAATTAGATAATGAACGGAAGACTACTTTGATTAAAAATACAATTCATAAACCGCTGGTTCAATCGTTCCTCGAGTTTGCTGGTACTAAAGATTCAAAGATTTATGAAAAGTTTAAAAGCGGAGAGATTATTTACCAAAGCTTCGTATTACAAAAAATAACTGATCAATAAAACCCTGATCACACCCCAAAGAAAATCAGGGTCAGAGAAAATTAGGGTCAAATCTTGACTATGGACTAATGATCTCTTTATAAATTCGGTTCACTCGACGAGATAACTTTTTATCTTCCTTCACCTTCTTTTGAATCCGCTTATGAGTATGCGCTATGCTGTCTCCCCCTACTCCCCCCAGCTCATCCCCCAACTGCATAAGACTCTTTTCCCGAAAATTCAATCTATAGCTCAGTTCAATCAATACCTGCCGGGCTTCCCTCTTCTTTGAATGGGCCCTCAGTATCATCTTCGTGCTTAACTGTCAAGAATCGACGGGCTGTTGCCCAAATCGTCTCATCACTGATTCATCGCTGCCCCATCATTATTTTAGCTCGCAAAATATAGTCTATTAGTATATACTATATCTTGAGCTTTTCAAGGAGGGATATAGCAATGATGGGAATAAAACAACGCCAGCAACACCTATTCAATTATCAGGTGAATCTTGATAAACGTGTACGATCTGATCATCCCCTTCGGCGAATAAATGAGATAATCGA
>Ga0307991_1000233_pt1 | contig 41636 bp, 39 predicted proteins | sample EllFjometagen131_FD_203146 | JGI IMG/M metagenome (GOLD analysis project Ga0307991, IMG submission 203146) | Marine microbial communities from Ellis Fjord, Antarctic Ocean - #131 | ecosystem: Environmental > Aquatic > Marine > Unclassified | place: Southern Ocean | collected 2014-10-08 | reverse complement strand
AAAACAAGTCTATAGCACCACTGACCAGCCAGACCCCGCTATCCACAACCCATAATGGTCGCAAAGAAAACTTAGGACAATGCTCACCCAGATATTCCCCTAGATGACCGCTCATAACACCAATGGCAAGCTGATAACATCCGTACATAGCAGCGAGCGAACTACCAGCAATTAACCTGATAACACCGTCCTCGTAATCTGCGCGGTATGTTTCCATAGTATCACAGCAATCGATTAAAACCTCTAGTCTCGGAAAATGATAATCTGCTTTTTTTATATGTTCGCCCCAGATATCGTGGATACATTCTTCTATTCTTTCCATGCTATTTATTCATCATTTCCATAACTTCTCTTAAATATAACATGTCAAGGATTTATAATTTTACACAAGCTCTTCCTACTCCCAAAGAGTTAAAAAGTGCATTACCTACAGGCGACCTCAGCAAGAAGTGCATCGTCTCATGGCGAGAACAGACTACGGACATCATAGCAAAACGAGGACAACGCGTAGCAATAATAGTGGGACCATGCTCAATACACGATGCCAATGCCGCCAAAGAATATGCTCGCAAATTAAAAGATGTAATTCCAGATTTATCATCACATTTTTTTGTCGTAATGAGAGTATATCTCGAAAAAGCTAGAACACGACTCGGGTGGAAGGGGTTCCTATATGACAACCGCTATGCTATTGATGAAAGACTCGCTATGGCTAGAAAACTTTTCCTCGAAATTACAGATATCGGAATCCCTATAGCCACAGAATTTCTCGACCCGATGTTAGCTCCTTATTTTTCAGACATCATCACATGGGGCGTTGTCGGGGCTAGAACGACATCATCACAGATACACCGTCATATGGCTAGCAACATGCCAATGCCTATAGGGTTTAAAAATACCACCGATGGGAATACAAGAATCGCCATCAATGCAGTAGCATCTTCACAACACTCGCATCCACTCATAAGCATTGACGAGAGCGGAAGACCATCGCTTTTTCAATCGCAAGGCAATCCAAATACACACATCATCCTCCGGGGCGGAGAAACGTCCACAAACTACGACAAAGACTCTATCGCCAAAACTGTAGAGATCCTGAAAGATGAGAATCTCACCCCTCGCTTTATCATAGACTGCTCACACGGCAACTGCGAAGGCAATTACATGAAACAAAAAGACGTTTTTACAGATCTTATTGATCAGATCCACAACGACAATGTAAACATTGCGGGGATGATGATTGAAAGCAACCTCGAGGGTGGGCGTCACGAACCTCCTACATATAAGCAATCCATAACAGATCCTTGCCTCGGATGGGACGATACAAAAAAAATATTATTTGACGGGCATAAAAAACTTGCAGGCTCCTCATGACAACCATTCCAGCCACATTTCAAACCGCTTCACATATTTCATACTTGGAGAATACGACAGGAACTTCGATTAATACAGAAATATACGGCTTTTAGTGTTTTATTATTCCAACTATTTTACTGGCAATCTCTGAAGCACTTAGAACTTCTGAACTAAGTTCAATGTCATATTGGCGGTCACCATATACAGTATAGTAATGACTTCTGGCATGCCCTACAGGAGATGTTCCACGCTCTGCTTCGCGCTTCTCTAAGGCTTCCAGTGAGATACGAACTGCAACCCAGTAGGTTGAAATACCGGCAAGCTCTTTTTCCAAATGATCTATCCAAGCTTGGTCATAGGCAATATAATCTACGATTATATTACATCCATTTTTTGCATACGCTGCTATAGCACTATTCATCGCGTAAGCAACACGTGCCCCTTGTTCTCCAACTTTTAGCGTAATCTCAGGGTAACCGTTTTCATTTCTTTTACTTTCAATCCAACGAATCGGGTTTGGAGATTGCCACACTTCAATGTTCTCTGGCGTGATATCTGGCATTGGTGCATCAAAAAGTGTATCAATTCCAGTTTTAAGCCACAGATTAGGCATCATCAGTTTTTGAAATTCACGTTGGATAGAACTTTTGCCAGAACCAGAAGGACCGTTAAGAATAATGACCTTTCCTGGAATAACTTTGCTTTGCATTTTACGTTTAAAAGAGTTCTTTTGATTTTGCATGTGTTGAACGAGCAATGTTGTGAATGTACAGAAAATAATAAAACAACCGCACCAAAATATAAATCTCCATATACTCTGTTTTGTTTGGAGAGACATACATACCTTCTTTTTCATCTACTTATAGTAGACGTAGGTCCTTAAAAAGTCATGGCTATACTGCCACCAATTGATTTGGACACGGATTTGGGGTAATGCACCTGATTGGCACAACTTGTGTGCGAAAGATATCAAATGTAGCCATATAGCTTAATTGTAGACATGGTTCAAGTACGCCATGGCTAATTGTGAATTTTTGCCATGTCTTTTTAAGGACTTACTTCAGAATTGAATCGGCGATTGATAAAAATGAGGCGTTTGCATACATTGACACAACATTTAAAGTAACTAATATAGTGTAATCTTATGAAAAAGCATCAATCGTTATTCCTATTATTGCTTGTGCTTCTTTGCGCTGATTTCCACTCACTTTTTGCTCTGAAAAGAGATTGTTCAGATCGGTCATTTTGCCCTAAACATCTCAAGGAAGGGGCCACTTTTTGTTCCGATTATGATGTATCCTTTACTAATAGGATGTTGCCTTATATCTATTTGTTCCCCACTGAATATCACAACAGAGGTTATTGTTCTTATTTCGATTGTCCATGTTGTGACAATAAGGACCGGTATATCGGTTATTTTGAATATTATGATTATCATTTTGATGAATGGAGTTGGGACGATGATGCGGTTTGCTCCTGTGTTTTTCAAAATTTGCGGGAAGGAAATGACCCGTATAGTCATTCACCAGACTGGATTGAATGTAATGAAAAGAGTTGTATTTTTGGAGGGTATTTCTCCTCTTCCATGCAAAAAAATTTCTGCGCATTAGAGCGCTTCCTCAATTATAGCAATAATGCATCTTCTTCTTGTAGATGTTATTGGCCTGAAGTTTCGAATGATGCTGCTAAGCTAAGTGACAAAGCTTATGATTTATTCAAAGGGCTGTTTAAGGAAACATCTTTGTCTAACACGTGTTTGATGAAAGTATATGACTGTGATGGAGATTTTTGTTGGAATTACTCTGATGTGGTTGAAGAATATCATGATAGATTATTCGAGAGAGACGATAATCGTTGGATGACTTTGCGTGGGGCTAGTTGTTTTTGCATTGCCCATTCTTTCTTATTTTCTGATTACTTAAGAATCTGCCAGAACATACTGTTTTTTAGTGAGGGGATTTACACTTCCTGCCAATATGAACAAATCGAGGAGAAAGTCAATTAAATATTGTTAGCGTTGGCGCCTGACTTTTATGATATTACCTTAAAGTGTCTTTCAGAGCATTATTCTGACACGATTCAAGGCGAACTGGATTTACTGTTGAATTTCGCAGGAAACGAGATCAGTAGTAATTCCGAGTGTATTCCTGGTATTGTTTCTAAAGTCGCTAAAGACGGTATAGCACGAAAAAAAATGTTTCTCGTGAGGCAAAACTTTCTTCAGTTCCCAAAAATAAATATAAAGCTTTGCAAAATCGAGGTGTACCTCACAGGTATTTTGGGAAAGGCGCAATAGGCGAGCTTGAGTCGCTTTATCCATTATATAGGGGAATAGTTTTTAATGAGTTTCTTTTATATGATCTCGCCATAGAATCTCTTACAGAGTCAATAGAATTAAACCCTTACAATGTTGATGCATATAAGGAACGGTCATATGCATATTTTGAAATCGGCGAGATGGATAAAGCAATTTGTGATTATCAAACTGCCGTAACATTGTTCGACCCCCTGCTAAATCATTCAGGGGAGATTCCTCTATCTGAATGGGGATTCTATCAACCAAAGTATGGTTATAAAGAAAAATATCTTCCTGAAAATAAAGCTGATTTTGCTAAAGGGCTGTGTCTTGGAGTTTTGGATGGAGGTAAGGACGCTGTCATTGATTTCATTCCTATGACATTAAACACGTTGAGAGGTATTACACAGGGGTTATGGGCCTTTGCTGCATCTCCTCAAGAGATTTCAGATACGTTGATACAGAAGTGTTATGCTTTTGGGGCCTTCATCATAAATCATTCTGCGAAAGAATATTTGGAAACGGTGGTGCCAGAGATAGGGGAATTGAGCGAGCAGTGGGACATTTTGAATGATTATCACCGAGGGAAGGAAATCGGATATATCGTCGGTAAATATGGTGTTGATATTTTTGGTCCTGTGGCTGGCATTAAAGCATTCAATATGTACCGCGCTTTTCGACGAGCAAATGCAATGATGACAGTGCACAGCGCAGCGGCTTCATCGGCAAACAAAGCAAAAATTGCAACGGTGAGTGCAGAAAGATATGCGATACGGCAACGTTTTGTTCAAAATGCGATGAAGGAAGGTAAGCTTATTGCTAAAAATGCCAATGCTAAACGACACATCCTACAACAAAAACATGCTTGGGATAGAGTGGTAAATCTTTCAGGGAATCTGGAAAAAAGATTTTGAAAAGGTTACCTCGCTCATTGAGAAAAACATCTCAAATGCGAAATATCTTGGTAGTGAAGAGCATATAGGACATATTGGTACAGTTTTACGCAAGAATTTTGAATTAACCATAAACAATCAAAAAATTCAGTGTTCTTTAGTAGAGTATCTTGATGCAGGGGAAATATTTTTACAAAATGCTTTTGTTATTACTAGATGATGTTAGGGAGTGGTAGGTAGGCATATGAATTCAATTGTTTTAGCAATTAAAGCCAAGGCGTGGGAAAAACTGATCCAATTTTCACTATCTGAAATCGTTCAGACAGTTTCGTTCAAAGAGGGTGTGATATTGGCTCATGATCTTCTGTATAACAAAAATATGGATGATGAGATTTCTGAATTTGCGATTGACTTGTTGCAAGAGTTGCAACTTCATTACCCGGGCGAATGGGGGGCAAGTTGGAAATATGACGCCCTTCTTGGCAATGCGTGTAACTTTCTGTGCAGAAGATATGAATTGAAATATAAAGCATACAAAAGAGCTGTGCAAAAAGCAGACCCTCCTCCTGCCAATTTGTTAGCTTTGTTGGCTTCTTGCTACAACTCTCCAGGTATTCCCCCTATAACTTCGGAAGAAACAGAAAGATATGCATTGATGGCGGTAGAAAAAAAAGAAATTTTTTCTGTAGCTGCTTTATTGCGTGACATATATGAAGAAAGGGGCGAGGAAGAAAAAGCATGCTACTGGAACTCGATATATCAAAAATTTGAGGAAGCTGAGAAGGTGATTAAAATTCATGAATTGGAGCCAGAGTTCTTGCAAGACAAAATGCAACAGAAGTGAGGGTGATCTTGCAACTATTTTCTAGACAACCTGAACACATCATAGAGGGAATGAAATGATTTATCGATGGTTAGCCTAGAAAAAATGGTTAAGGGTTACTAAGATGGATGATCCCGTTGCAGAAATTTTAAATTTTCAAAACAGAAAGAAATGGGAGTCGTTAATTTATAAATACGCCCCAAGAACTGTTGCATTAGTGCTTGATCTTGAAACAGGTGTAAAACTTGCATACCATTTTATTTTTGACCTTGTTCACCTTCACAGAGAGAACTTTCGATCATTTCTAACAGCAAGAAACAAAATATTTTAACAAAAATTCAAAGCCCTTTCAATCGTGAAGTGCGACAAAAAAGCTTAAAATAAAAACTGGTCAGAGATAGCTATAACCTCTATGGTAATTTTTATCATAAAACACCCATGGAGACATACATACCTTCTTTTTCATCTACTTATAGTAGACCACGCGACATACCTGCCAGTCAACCGAAAAGTTTTGATCCTGGCGACCTCAAACAAAGACCTGTTTTCATTAACTGATGTTACCTACTAAACATAACATGACCTTGTTGCGCAATTCAAAGACATTTTAACGTGTTGATTATTAATATCTAACCACCGAGGGCACCGAAAACACATAGTGTTACTGAAAATCCTTTCAAAAATAGCAATCATCTTCTGAACTTATTGTTAAGCCGATTATTATCGCAGAAGGCATTTTTTAAAAAACTCGGTGATCATGGCGCTCTCGGCTGTTAAGTTTTTGTTTGTCAGCTTGTTATATACACAACCAATTACGCAACAACACCTGTATAAATTGCAAAACACATTTAATCCCACTCGAAGTAAAATCAGATAAAAAAAAGAAAACAAAAAGTCTCCAAATCTATTCCGAACAGTTCTCTCCTAATTTTCTGTTGAGAACCTCTTTGCGAAACTTCACACAGGATGGACATTTTCTTAACATTCCACTTTATGCCATCTCCAACTTCCATCACATGCTTCAAAGAACGAATATTCTCAAAAGCTAAATCACCCTACGGTAAGACTCAGGTTTGATATAACAAAAAGCCCGAAGCTGAAGACTTCGCAAGCAACTTATATTCAACATATTAAATATCTTTTAGATTTCGACATCGATGATCTCTGTCCAGACCTGATGATGCCACCATTCCACAACCTCTCCGTTATGTAAAATTTCAGCCTTATATGTGACGATTCCGCCTTTTTGAAAGTACTGATCGTTAAGAAGAGAATATATAACTAAACCTCTATTTTTTTCTATTGGATACTCTTTAACATCATCATCGCCGACACCAAAACGCGCCGACACAACAAGAGTAAGCTCTCCATCCTTCAGCTCCCTGAAGACTTCACGCGTAAATGCCCATCTTATAATAAGACGCTGCCCAATATCGGGATTTTCCTTGCGAGGATCAGGAGTTCCAGCATGAACACTTGCCAAATGATCCGGATAAATATACTGACTTTGCAACACAAGAGTCTCTCTGTTGCATGACACCAACAATGCTATAACTATAACCAGAAACATTACTCTCATACTATCACACCCTGAAAATGCCCACAATGGCGTCGAAGTCTTCCTCGCTTATCAATCCCAAGGACATCGCTGCGTCCTTAAGCGTCGTCTCATCTTTGTATGCCTTCTTTACAACCTCGACAGCGCTGTCATAGCCAATTTTAGTAGTAAGCAACGTCGCCGACATCAATGACTTTTCTAACGTTCCAGCAATAACGTCCCTATTGACATCTATACCAGAGACACATCGCTCTCGGAACGACTTTGTACCATCGGCAAGTAATCGTATCGACTGCAACAAATTATAGATCATAACAGGTTTAAATACATTAAGCTCAAGATTTCCCTGTGACGCTGCAAACCCGATAGCGGCATCATTACCCATAACCTGCACAGAAATCATCGCCAATGCCTCGCACTGCGTAGGATTAGTCTTTCCTGGCATTATCGAAGAGCCTGGTTCATTGACAGGTATCGTTATCTCACCAAGCCCACAACGTGGTCCCGACGCCATCAATCGAATATCGTTAGCAATCTTCATCAGGGAACAGGATACGCGTTTCAATGCACCGCTCATCTCTACCATAGCATCATTAGCAGCAAGAGCTTCGAATTTATTCGGTGCAGAAACAAAGGATAGACTTGTGAGATCACTGATAACCTCGGCGGCGCGATCGGAATATCGCGGTGATGGTGTGTTAGCCTCAGTTCCGACAGCAGTACCACCTAGAGCTATCTCCATAAGGTGTGTAAGAGCATTCTCAACAGCTTTGATGCCATGGTCAAGTTGGCTGGCATATCCTGAGAACTCTTGCCCAACAGTCACATGCAAGGCATCCATATAATGTGTACGCCCGACCTTTATGACGTCATTGAATTCTTCAGCTTTGTCATGCAAAACATCCCTGAGGGCACCAATATTCGGCAATAAACATTCGTTTATCATCGATACTGCCGCGATATGCATCGCCGTAGGAAAAGTATCGTTGGAAGATTGCGACTTATTGACATCGTCATTAGGATGAATAGGCTTTTTACTGCCAACAACACCTCCGAGCTTTTCGTTTGCTCTATTGCTGATAACCTCATTAACATTCATATTGGTATGAGTTCCCGATCCTGTCTGCCACACCATCAATGGAAAATTACCATCAAGCTCACCAGCAAGGATCTCGTCACACACCTCACAAATCACAACACATTTGTCATCAGCCAACACTCCAAACTCGTTGTTGACAATAGCTACAGACTTCTTAACGATAGCTAATGCTTTAACAACCTCCGGGGGCATCACCTCTATACCGATATTGAAATTCTCTTTGGATCGCTGTGTCTGAGCACCATAATATTTATCCCGGGGAATGCGGACTTCCCCGAGACTGTCATTCTCAACACGATAATCCATTCATCAGCTCATTATAAGAAGGGCAAAAACGAAAGCAAATAGCGCGAAAGACTCCACAATACCTATAGCAACCCAACACTTTCCGTAGATTGCTGGTTGCTTCGCAGATGCCTGTATAGCAGACGCTGCGCATTTCCCTTGAAAAATCGCCGAAATCATTATCGCTACACCAGAAGCCAATCCTATAGCTATGCCCGACAACGGCGATACCGTCCCCGCTTCTATGCTCATCTTAAGAAGTAGCATAAGAATAAAACCATATATCGATTGTGACGACGGCGCCGCCGACATCCCAATAAACTTAGCATGCCCTTCTTCAACACGACTCATAACTCCGTGCGAAGCCATACCTGCAACACCGCAACCAACAGCACTACCGAGACAACTAAATCCCAACGCCAGTGCAGGACCAACCATGTTAAAGTCCATCTTTATTTCTCCTCTATTTTAATTTTATCAATGAAAGGGGCCTTAATATCTTGCCACCACCCTCAAAGCAGTATCTATACCACTCCAAGAAATTCAAACGAAGACCATGAATAACCCCAGACATGATGCTCAACACAATATTAGCAGAATGCCCTGCAACGAGTACCAATACGGCAGGAACAATTGGAATAGACGCACCGATATCATTACACGTCTGGCTTATCTTCGCTCCGGCCAACGCCAATGCGTACAGTCGTAAATACGACAGCACATCGGAAAATATCTGTATAACATTAGCAATCTCCAAAAGACCGAAAAGCTTACGCTGAACCACAGCTAGCAATATAGCCACAGCCATACCTCCCCAAAGAAGATGTTCGCCCATCTCCGCCGCAATACCATTGTCAATACCGAAAGCATAATGCATAAGCGATGTAGCTTTCAACATCGAAGGGAAATACAGATAAGCTCCTATAATGAATGCTATCCATCCGATGCCTGCCCAATTACGCCTAATCCATCTCAAAAGCGATGTTATAATATGAATAGCACCAATAAGAAGAGCAAGTTCCATACTTATCGTATCAGCGAATTTGTCCACTATCTCGAATGACTTCTTCCCGTTTTGTGTCACCACACCGCCGGCTAAAAAATCGTAATAATTATCGGCATCAGCAATTTTCGGATATTTAACTACCCATTCTTTAAAGACATCATCATTATTCTCTATATGATAAGAAGCCTTCTTCTCTACCAATTTATGTAGAACTGAGCAGGCACGGAAGGGACTATCCAAACCAAATGATATGCCAAAAAATGAACCTGTCAGCGCCCCCCATAAAATACACGACGAAGCTATTATTGTCGTCAATCCTATAAAACGCTTGCCAGCGCCTTTAGCACTAGGGAATTTAAAACGCAAAAATAGCGCGAAAGCTAAGAATACCAGACCATAACCACCATCACCTATGATGATAGCAAAGAATAATGCAAACGCCCATAAGACCCACCCTGAGGGGTCTTTATCATTCTCCGAAGGAACATCATATACACGAACCAGATCCTCACCAATCTTATTAGTGCCATCATTCTTAAGATAAGTAGGCACCTTATCGGTTTCTTCTATCAGTATTTCCTCACAATGAATTTGACGTTTTTCAATAAGACTCCCAAGCGATAAAAGATCAGAATTTGCCACCCACCCTTCTATGGCGAAGACATTATCTTCTAAAGCATTTTGAACATAATCCTGAGCATTATACAGGTTATTGTTATTGATTTTCCCTATATAGTTCTCGTACAACTGATTTTGATAACACCCAAGACGCTTAAGCTCCTGGTCAGCACTTCTAATGCTCTCGTATGTGATCTCGAGCAACTCTCGGAGCTTTCCAACAGAATGGCTTATATGCATCTCGACCATCCCTTCATAAGACCGAGACTCGCTATTTATAGCGACAAAATAATCGAGACCATGAGCAGCACCAACATATATAAGACCGGGGACATCTAAATGCTCTACCATTTCTTTCTTCTTAGAAAAGAAGAACTGGAACTTGCGTCCTCCGGCGCTCTCGATATATTCTATGTCGCCAACAGAAAAATTCCCGAAAATTTCTACCCTTGAAATTTCTTGATGAAGAACTCTACTCTCTTCACACAACGCATCGTGATCCTTTTTGAGTTCGATAATATGCTGCGCTGTACTATAGATATCCTTGCCATCCTCTTCCTGCTCCACAGGTGGGTAACCGCGCAATATTTTCATTGATTCAGCAAGACGCTGTATCTCAGCAGAAAGCTCCGGAGAAGAAGCATTGGAGGGTTCTATAAATTGGACGACCCCTAACTTCTGAGCTTGCTGAAAAAATTCCTCCTGCTGATCCTTGACGCCAACAAAAAGATATTTTTTTACGTTAATTATCATAGCTACTATGCCTTTTATTGGCTTCTATCTTATTTTTAGCAACCTTAGCCTGCGCCACCGCCGCCAACTCCTGGTCTCCTAAAAAGACCTTGATTTTTCGAATATCCTCTATAGATCTAGGTATAAGGACTTTCTCAAAAAGGTTTACTCGTATAGAGACTTCTCGCAGCTCTTTTCCCAAAGCCTGGACCTTCTCTTCCCCTATAAAAACCCTGATCTTACCTTCAACCATGCCCCTCATCCCTTCGACAGCACCGTCGACCCATGGAGGTGTCTCAAAAAGACTATAACTAAGATTTTCAAAAATAACGTCCTTATAGTACGGAATCTCAACACCAGCAATATTCTCGTAACTCTTGACGATTGAATTGACCTTGGCAGCATGCTCAGGATCGACAGCGGTATACTCGGAGAATAATGAAGAATACCCTTCGACAACACCTCTTAAACACTGATAATCCTTCACAAGATCACCCACCTCAACGCGAGCATTATGAACCTCCGTCTGAAGCATGGATTTCTTCAAGCGTAGCGTAGGAAGATACCTCTGCAATTGAGATAGCTTTATCTGCTGTTCACGTAACTCATTCTTAGTAAGCTTAACATCTACCAAAGCGTTTACCTCATCAATATCTTAACTTGGCCAATAGCTATCAATCAGCGCCTGTTTAATGCCAACTTCGTGCTGCTGAAAACACTCACCCAATGTCTGCCAGCCTAAATCCAAAGCCTCCTCTACCGTATAGTTAACGCTTAGATTCATCATACGATCTTCAAAAAGCCCACCAAATTTAAGCAACTGCTCATCCCATCGCGATAATCTAAAACCCATCGATTGTCGTTCGGAAGATTTCTTTGACTCGGAATACAACCGTATCATGGCATTGGCAATATCAGAATGATCCTCTCGTGTTTCCTTACCTATGACAAGCTGCTTCAACCGCGACAACGATCCAAAAGGATCGATATACCCATCATGAAGATAAAACTGCCCTTCGGTAATATATCCAGTATTGTCAGGAATCGGATGAGTGACATCATCGCCAGGCATAGTCGTCACTGCTATTATTGTTACTGAACCACTACCATCAATATCGACAGCCTTCTCATACCTCGATGCCAAATCAGAATACAATGACCCAGGATAACCACGATTCGAAGGTATCTGATCCATAGTTATCGCTATCTCCTTGATAGAGTCAGCAAAAGCTGTCATATCCGTAAGCAATACCAGTACATCTTTGTTCATCACAGCAAACTTCTCGGCACATGCCAATACCATATCAGGAACAAGCATACATTCAACAGCAGAATCTGTGGCGCGATGAACGAACATTATCGTCTTTTCCATAGATCCAGCACTCTCTGCATTGTCGATAAATGCCTGGTAATCGTCAAACCTCAGACCCATTCCGCCAATAATAACAATATCAGCATTGGTCTGGTTAGCTATACGCATCAATAGTTCATTATATGGCTCACCCGCCACTGAAAAAATCGGAATCTTCTGCGACTTCACCAAGCAATTAAAGATATCTATCATAGGAATATTAGTCCTGACCATTTCGCGAGGTACAATTCTCCTTATAGGATTGAACGAAGGAGTTCCTATTTCTATATCCTCACCAACAACTTCCGGTCCACCATCTATAGGTTCTCCACTTCCACTAAAACGCCTTCCAAGAAGATCTTCACCAAAAATCGCCTGTATCTGCCTGCCCATAAATGTTACATGATCACCCGTCGATATACCCCTGGCACTCTCAAACACCTGTAATGTCACCTGATCACCATCGATACGCAATACTGAAGCATATGTACTCCGTCCATCGCTTTTATCTACACGTGCAAGCTCGCCAAGACTAGCGGACTCCGCCGTAACGGTAATAAGGCTACCTCTGATATCATTGATTCTATCGTGAACTTGTTTCATAGTGGCACCTTCTAAGATTTTTTGACATTTTCAAGCATTTTTTCGACCGAAGCAAGCATTCCATTGTACTCATTAGATTCAAAAGGCAAGAAATTCATATTTTTTATGTTGTTCTGCAACTCTAGAAAAAAGCTACGCGCTTCATCGTGAGTATCGAAGATAAAGTCTGTATCAAAAACCCTATTTATAAGCGAAAAAAGAGATATCTGACGGCTCATAGGACAATATTCATCCTCTTTATCGAAAGCATTCTGCTGAAGATAACTAAAATCGTAAAGCTCTGCCTTAAGATATAGTATAATATCTCCGATAGCAGTCCCTTCTTCACCAACGACTTCCATACGCTTACCAATCTCATCACCCTCTTTCAGGATCGTCATAGCCTTCGTTACCATATCACCCCAGCCTTCAACCTTCTTCTCAAGTTGCTTCCCGGTATTTTTGATATATTTTGACCATGAGATCATAGGATCTATTGCAGGATACCTACGCGAATCAGAACGCTGACGAGAAAGACCATGGAAGGCCCCTACGACAGAAAGTGTAGCCTGTGTTACTGGCTCTTCAAAGTTCCCTCCGGCCGGAGAGACTGCTCCTCCTATAGTCAGAGTTCCATTCTTATCATCTTTTAGTTGCAAAGCACCTGAACGTTCATAAAATGAAGCTATACGCGACGCCAGATAAGCCGGAAACGCCTCCTCTCCAGGGATCTCCTCAAGTCGACCAGACATTTCTCTTAATGCCTGTGCCCACCTCGATGTCGAATCCGCAAGAGCCAGAACATCGAGACCCATCTGCCTATAGTATTCGCCTATTGTCACACCCATGTAAATCGAAGACTCCCGCGCAGCTACTGGCATCGATGATGTATTACAAATAATAACCGTTCGAGTCATCAAAGATTCACCACTATGCGCATCTGTTAGAAGAGGAAACTCTTTCAAAAGTTCAACAACCTCACCAGCACGCTCTCCGCATGCAATAACAACAACAATATCGACAGAAGAATATTTTGCCAGGTGATGTTGCAACATCGTTTTTCCTGCACCGAAAGGCCCCGGAGAACAAAATGTTCCTCCTTTCATTACAGGAACTTGAGTATCTATAACACGACAACCGGTATCCATCATACTCGTTGCCCGGATCTTCTCTCCATGCATCAAAGCATTCTTAATAGGCCATCGCTGAATCATAGAGAACTCATACTTATTGCCTTTATCATCTTTTGCCTTGGCAACAATAGTATCGGCAGTATATGACCCTTTAGATATCACCCATGTTATGGTATATTTGCTAAAATGATTAAAAGGCACCATAATATGGTGAGGAAAACGTCCTTCCTGAGTCATTCCCATTGTATCGCCACGCTCTAAAACGTCGCCAACAACAGCTGATGGAACATAGTCCCAATGCTTCTTACGATCTATGGCAGGTATGTATACCCCTCTAGGTAAGAAGAAACCCGATAAATTAGCAACCTCTTCGAGAGGGTTCTGCAGGCCATCATATATTGATGTTAATAACCCAGGTCCAAGTTCTGCTTCTAAAAGCCTCTCCGTAAAAGTTACAGAAGCTCCAAGTTTTATACCATTAGTCTGCTCAAAAACCTGGACTTTTGCCTCGTTACCGACAATCTCAATAACCTCGCCCTTTAAATCCAGGTCACCACATTTAACCATGGCAACTTCGCCCTGAATGGCATCGCCATCGAACTTCACCTGCAACAAGTTTCCAAAAGCCTTTACCACCCGTCCTGTGGTGAATTTCTTATCCTCAGTCTTCACTTCTTCTATCATGACAATGCCTTTACAACTTTATTAACAATAACCTTACCTTCTTGATGGTCTAATTCATTCCACTTTTCCACAATGATAAGCTGCACCAAAAAGCCTAAAATACGCTCTATCGAAAACAGCTCTCCGACAAGAAGTTTCTCGACGCGTTTAAATCGATACTCACATAACGCCTTATACAACTTTAGAGGATCACCGACATTCTCTTTAAAAATCGGCTTTAGGTCTTCGTAACCATCAGGAGGCTCATATTTTTTTGAATCCTTCTGAGCTAACATCTGTGCAACAATCATATCGTCGGAATCTTCAAACTGTAGCTCATGACTAACATCGCGCCCCAATCTCTTGACACGGAACCCTAGCATCACAAGACGCCAATCTCTCTCAAAAGAAAGATAGTCCCTTAAAAACCCTTCATTCCTTCTAATCTCATTAACAAAAAAGTTACTAGTAAGAGAAGAAAAATATTGTAGCCGATCTTCATCAGAAGAATATTCTTCAATATAATTGAAAACATACTCCGGAAGCCCGTCCTGTATCAGCAGAGCCTCTTCAATATCTTTATCGGTAAGATTTCCGCGATGATCGACAGGATTCCCTTGCCACAATCGACGTATGTTTTCGATGTCTATCATCCTGCGGACAATCACGGTTTTTTCATAATCAACATGCAAAAGATTCGCTTCAAAAAGCTCATCGAGATCATGAAATGACAATGGCGAAGGCTCGCCAATCTTTAACTCCGGAAGTAAACTAGATAGAAAGTAATAATTCGCCATAAAGATAGTTCTTATCAGCTTTTAAACAATATTTCACGGAAATCCTTACGCAGATAGCGTCCCATCAAGTCTGTCAAAGCATTGCTACTAATATCGAGAATAAGCCTCTTTCCATGAAGTCGCACCATAGCTCCGCCATCAAATTCACCAACATTCACACCTTTCGCTTTAAGACGCTTAACAATACCTTCACCCAACAAAACATTAATCTCTTCGCTAGAAACCGTATTCGGTATAACAGCACTGAGATCGGTGTCAATACCATCCCGCTCAAGTGCTTTTACAATTGCAGAAATAAGATCCGCAACAACATTAGGCTTTTTACTCACACCAACAACGTTATTATATAACTCTTCATCAAACAACTCTTTGGTGATCAATTGCTTTAATTCTTCCATGCTCTGCTTTGAAGCCTGAACAAGCGCAGACTGGAATACGCGCCGCTCTTGAGTAATAGTCTCTCGTGCCGATCCAACAATACGATCAGCCTCAAGATTAGCAGCACTTATAATTTTATCTGACTTAGCATTAGCTTCAGCGACAACATCTCCAGCCTCACGCTTAGCAGGCTCGAGAGTATCTTTACGCAAAAGATCACAGATTTGTTTGATTTTATCCTGGCCTTTCTCTAGTGTTTTCATTGTACAATACCAAAAAGTTGTTATTGATAAATGAAAGCTACTATATCTTAAGATACTTTTCAATAGGTAAAAATGAAAATCTTCCTAACTTTCTTAACGACCTTCTCATTATTAACGCAAATATTAATGGGAACGGCACCGTGTATATATCCTCAAAAATGGAAAAAACTCGACCATGAAAAATTCTATAGCTCCATAAAGTTTTTCATCGAAGGTAAAGGGAAATATGAGTATCCACCAGCAATAAAAATTAGCACAGAAACGGTCTCTGTTGGCATCAACGAATACATGTTATCAACGAAAAAACTTGTAGAGATTAGTGGAAATTCAACATTTATAACCCTCGGGACTATAGAAACATTTTCAGGAAAAGCAAATCTGTCGATCATAGACTCCACAACAAAATGGGGGGGAACACGATCGTTTCAAGCTGTTATTATCGACAACAACACGGCTTATATCATTACCGTTTCAGCATTACATAAAGAAATCCCCGACTTCTACCCCATTTTTTTTGAAGCCATAAAATCATTCAATATCAGTGGAATATCCATATAAGACTAACTTGTGGACCAGGTTACGAATCACTTACCAACAAAAAAACTTGCGCGAAAAATTCTACTATGCAATACACTATATTAAAGAATTGCTTACAAGACATAGTATGTCATTGTAACTTCAGATAAAATTAAGGAGTTAAAATTATGAAAAAAGTTACAGCTTTGTTGTTGACAATGCTCATGAGTTTTGTCATGCCTACGGCTTTTGTACAAGGAGCCTCGCCAGTGTCATCTAATGACATTGCACTGAATATGGATAGCATTTTACATGCCGATGATTTTGTCGCACAAGGAGCTTCTGGAACAGGCTCATCAGGTAGCAGTAGCGCTGGAGCTGGTGGAGGAGCTAGTGCAGGCGCTGGCGCTGGCGCTAGCGCTGGCGCTGGCGCTGGCGCTGGCGCTGGCGCTGGTGCTGGCGTTGGTGCCGGCGCAGCGGCGAGCTCAGCCGCTGTTGCAACAGGTGCAACAGTAGCAGCAGGCGTTGCTGTCGCAGCCGGAGTTGCTGCTGCCACTGCAAAATCAAAAACATCAAGTACTGCTCACTCACATGCTCATTAACAATAATTCACGTTGATAAGCAAACGAAGAGAGGGGTAATATAACTCCTCTCTTTTTTTTGATACTTGTTACACAATATGACAAAAAAAATATCCCGACTGGTATTGAATAAATCCACGTTTTAGTGTATGAGAGTTTTATGCTCTATAAATTTATCTCCAAGGAGAATATCATGCAAGTCGGTCACAAATTGCAATTTAACTGTCAAAATTGCAAGAAACCAATTTTTTTCTCGGTCCTTGATTCTGAGAACTTTGACAACATTGTAGTATGTCCACAATGTCGTAAAAAATATGCTTTTGGTACAGGTACAATAACTCGCGATCTTAAAGAATTCGAATTGCTATGTCGGCAAATTCATGCTTCAAAAGATATTTTAGGCAATACATCCATTGCTATCGATGTTGGCAACCACCATGTTAAAATCCCTTACAAGCTACTTCTAACACGCTTCACATCTGTTATGGAGCTAAAAATAGGAACTGACAAAATCAACATTGCTTTCCGTGTAGAACCTTTGAAAGATATCCCAGATTCGAAAATCATACCTCCTCACCAGACAATTTTTGTAAGCAACAGAAAAAGTTTTGCTGTCACATGAAAGAATATTATGACCTGATTATTTCTAATGGTTTCATTCTAGATACAAGAAACCTAAAAATTTTCACTGCACACATATGCATCAACAACGGTATCATCGAAAAGCTACTGCCTTTGGAGGCATCGCTACCAAAAACCAATGAAGTCATTGATGCCAGTGGAAAATACATTTCCCCCGGGTTTATTGATTCTCATATCCATATCGAAAGTTCTATGCTTTCTCCTATGGAATTCAGCGCCATTGCATCCTCTCATGGAACCACTACGATTCTTGCTGACCCTCACGAAATCGCTAATGTCTGCGGACTTGCAGGGATAGAATGGTTTCTCAATCAGGCTAAAAATGTGCCACTGGATTTATTTATCGGAATTCCATCATGCGTCCCGGCAACACACCTGGAACATTCTGGCAGCACAATAACTCTCAAAGACATCACAAAGCTTATGAAACATCCAGGAATTTTCGGTCTCGCAGAGATGATGAACTTCCCTGGAATCATAAACGATATCGGAGATGCAAGATCGAAAGTTGATGCCGTCTATAATTATGGAAAGCTTGTCGACGGACATGCTCCGGGATTATCAGGAAAAGACCTCCTCTCATACATCTCCAATGGTAATAATGATGGCATCGTACGTATTATGACCGACCACGAATGCACCACATCCGATGAGGCCATTGAAAAGCTTAACGCTGGAATGAATATAGCCATAAGATACGGAAGCGCTACTCGCGATTTAGATGCCATCCTTCCGGGATTGCTCGAGAAACATATTGACCTCAAACACTGCATGCTTTGTTCTGACGACCTATCCCCTTCAGAACTTCTCGAAGACGGTCATGTCGACAGAATAATCAACCGCGCCCTCATGCTAATGATGTCATACGGAGGCTATAGCCTCGAAGAAGCAACGATCAAAGCAATATCTCTGGCGACATTCAATCCATCGCAATACCTTAAACGTTTCTACGACGTTCAGGATCTTCCATATACCGGAGAAATTGCAGAAGGTTATGCTGCGAATATTATAATCCTTGACTCGCTAGAAGAATTACACCCATCCACAGTACTGATCCACGGAAAACATATACTCGACACAACAACTATTGTGGAGCATCAAGAACTCCTAGAAACTGTAAACGTTGGAAAATCCTTAACACCACAAGATTTCTTCATTGGAAAAGATACGAAGACAGCTTCCATAAACGTAATAGAATCTATTCCCGGAAGTTTGCGAACAAAACACAAGATCATGGAAGTATCGGATTTATGCGCCGACCCATCATCAGACCTTGCCAAAATCGCCGTCTTTGAAAGACATAATGCCACAGGACATCATACCATAGGGTTCATCTCAAAACTAGGGCTCAAATCCGGAGCGCTTGCGACAACAATAGCACACGACAGTCATAATCTTATCGTCGCCGGCGTCAATGACGAAGATATGGCATGCGCTGCTAATGCTTTAATTGAGTGTGGCGGAGGTATGGCCGTTGTGAATAATGATGTTGTCGATGTATTACCGCTAGAAATCGGAGGTCTCATCTCAACAAAAAATACTTCAGAAGTAGCTCAAGACTATAAAAACATAAAAACTTCAGCGAGAAAGCTAGGAACTTCTATAGAAAACATATTCATGACGCTAAGCTTCATGGCATTGCCGGTCATCCCTTCATTGAAAATTACCGACGTCGAACTCATTGACGTCGATAATTTCACCTCAATACCGCTTATACACTGATGTTGCACATTCATTTCACTTTATTAACTTTCTACAAGGTATAATCTACTTCGCATCTCTTCTCACCAAACTCTTCTGAGTTGACCTTGTCGAGATTCTTGTATCTTATACCTTTCCTTAAGCCACTAAGGCGGTTAGCGCGCAACACCAGTTACACAGTAACTCCAGGTGTTTCAAAATCGAAAAGAAGCTCTACATCAGGTTCTTGCTCGGCGTATTGCTTCTTAGTTTGTCTATGATACTCGAAGCCTGTACCTCCGGGAATAATATGCCCCATGATAACGTTCTCTTTGAAACCTAAAAGATGATCCGTCTTTCCTGCACACGCAGCATCGGTAAGCACTCTGGTGGTATCCTGGAAGGATGCCGCCGAAATAAACGACTCTGTACCCAATGACGCTTTTGTTATACCCAAAAGTACTGGAACAGCCTGTGCTGGCTTGCCACCTTCCTCTATAATCTTGCTATTTTCTTCATAAAACGCATGCTTCTCAACTTCTTCACCATAAAGCAATGTAGTATCTCCAGGATCAACAACGCGCACCTTGCGAAGCATCTGCCTTACAATGATCTCTACGTGCTTATCATTGATATCAACACCTTGCAACCGATACACCTCTTGCACCTGATTGACCAGATACTTCTGAAGCTCGCGAACACCGCAAACATCGAGGATCTCATGCGGAATCACCAGACCATCGGTCAGCTGCTGACCTTTGATAACACTATCACCTTTTTGTACAATAAGATACTTGTTATGAGGTACAAAATGTTCCTCTTCCATACCTGTCTGCTCATCGTAAACAACAACGATACGCTTATTCTTCTGCACACCCCTGAAATCTACGACACCATCAATCTTAGCAATCTCTGAAGAATCCTTAGGCTTACGGGCTTCGAAAAGCTCAGCAATACGAGGAAGACCTCCAGTGATGTCTTTGGTTTTTATAGCTCCTCGAGGTAATCGAGCTAATAACTTTCCTGCCTCGACATACTCCCCTTCTTGTGCTGATAGTATAGCACCAGAAGGAAGCGCATATGTACCGACGAGTTCTTTACATTCTTTATCGTTATAAATAGCAATCTGAGGATGTAATTCACCACGATGCTGCTTGACAATAAGTTCTACCTGTCCAGTCTGCTTATTTACATCTTTCTCAGTAGAAATACCCTCAACAAGATCTTCATACTTGGTATAGCCAGGACGATCGCAAATAATAGGAACATTATGCTGCTCAACATCCGCTATTTTATCATCGGCATTTACTGAAGTACCATCTTCAACAAGAATCCTCGTCCCAAGCTCTATTGTTAAGCTCTGCAAAGGCTCTATGGATTTAGCGCTCAACAATTTCTTGTACTCTTCGAGAGTTCTCCCCTCGTCACGAACAACGTTTAGCGATCCGTTTTTATTAAGAACGAGCCAATGACCTTTATCATTCTTTACTGTGCGTAAATCTGTATATACTATGACACCTTTATGATCAGCAACAAGCTCAGGACTTATCATCGCAGAAGCAATACCTCCCAAGTGAAAAGTACGCATAGTAAGCTGCGTTCCAGGTTCTCCAATAGACTGCGCTGCTATTATTCCCACGGCTTCGCCAAGGTTAATAATGCGCCCGTTGGCAAGATTCAGACCATAACACTTCTTACATATACCACGACGCGCTTCACATGTTAAAGGAGAACGCACCCGCACAGTTTCAACACCAGCATCATCAATAGCTTCTGCCTGCGTAATCGTCAAGATATCCCCGGCTTTCGCCAATAGCTTAGTAGTATCTCCGGGTTGATAGATATCATCACACAATGTACGACCAAAAATACGATCCTTAAGAGGTAATAGCTCTTCCTGTCCTTGTTTGATACAGGAAACTTCTATCCCATTAAGAGTACCACAATCGTTTTGTGTCACAATAACATCTTGAGCAACATCGACGAGACGACGCGTAAGATATCCTGAGTCAGCTGTCTTTAACGCTGTATCAGCCAGACCCTTCCTAGCACCGTGTGATGAAATGAAATATTCCAATACCGACAACCCTTCACGGAAATTAGAAGTAATTGGAGACTCAATAATCTCGCCTGAAGGCTTGGCCATAAGACCTCTCAAAGCCCCCAGCTGACGCACCTGCGACCTATTCCCTCGCGCACCAGAATCCATCATCAAAGCCAATGGATTCAATCGGCAATTCTCCACCTTACCTAAACTGTCGAAAAGAACATCAGACAGGTTATCAGCAACTTCTGTCCATATACTGATGGTCTTAGAATGACGCTCACCGTCGGTAATAATACCCTCTTTATACTGTTTCTTAACAACATCGACACGACTATGAGCCTCTTTAAGAACTTGCTCCTTATTCTCTGGAATGCATGCGTCGCATATTCCCATAGAAAGAGCCGACTTGGTGGCTTCTTTAAAACCAAGACTCTTAAGATCATCGAGAAAACGAACCGTAGCTTCTAATCCAATCGTCTTATAGCACTCCATAATCAACTCGCCCATCTTCTTTTTAGGCACAGCATAGTTTCTAAAGCCGAGCTCTTTAGGAACTATAGTGTTAAACAACACCCTGCCAGGAGTTGTCTCTATTATGCTATTGTCGACCCTTAAGCGTATACACTCATGAACAAAAAGACCTTGGCCAAAATCATCACAACGGCCTTTAATATTCTTTTCCTGAGTTACAGGATTGTAATACCAGTTGTAACTATCTCCGGACGATAAAGCCTGTAGAACCTCTGATTCGTCAGAAAAAATCTTCGTCTTACGGTCATGTTCTTCAGGGAAATACGTAGGATCATTCATAAGGTAATAAAGCCCTAATGTCATATCCTGTGTAGGAACAGACACTGGTTTTCCTGAAGATGGCAAGAATATATTATCAGGAGCCATCATAAGGACTTTAGCTTCAAGCTGCGCCTCAACTGACAACGGAACGTGTACAGCCATTTGATCTCCATCAAAGTCTGCATTAAATGCAGAGCATACCAAAGGATGAACCCTTATAGCTTTGCCTTCGATAAGAACAGGCTCGAAAGCTTGAATACCAAGACGGTGCAAAGTAGGCGCTCTGTTTAACAATATCGGATGACCTTTGATGATGTCATCAAGAGCATCCCAAACCTCAGGATCTTGACGTTGTATCATCTTCTTAGCAGAACGAATAGTAAAAACATTATGTTTATCTTTAAGTCTTTTGACGATAAATGGTTCAAAAAGCTCTAAAGCCATCAATTTCGGCAATCCGCACTGATTGAAGCTCAACTCAGGACCTACTATGATAACAGAACGTCCAGAATAGTCTACACGCTTACCGAGAAGGTTTTGTCTAAATCGTCCTTGCTTACCTTTAAGCATTTCAGACAACGACTTCAGAGGTCGATTTCCAGCGCCCATGACAGGGTGACCATGACGGCCATTGTCAATAAGAGCATCTACAGCTTCCTGAAGCATACGCTTTTCATTGCGAACAATTACGTCCGGAGTTTTAAGCTTTAAAATAGCCTTTAAGCGATTGTTACGGTTTATAACCCTACGATATAAATCGTTAAGATCCGATGTCGCAAAGCGACCGCCATCCAATGGTACCAATGGGCGCAAATCCGGTGGAATAACAGGAATCGCTGACATAACCATCCACTGAGGATCATTTTCAGAAGTCTCAAAATTCTCGATAATCTTCAAGCGCTTGGCAAGCTTCATACGTGCCTGCATAGATTTTGTCTTGCGAAGCTTAGTCTTCAACTCTGTCATAAGGGCTTCCATATCCTCGCCAACGATAAGCTCTCTTATAGCCTCAGCTCCCATTTTGGCGACGAACGAATCATTACCCCATCTTTCTTTTGCTTCACGATATTCAGCATCATTAAGAAGAAGCTTTCTGTCTAGAGTAGTGTTGCCGGGATCAGTGACAATCCAATCCTCGTAATATATTACTCGCTCGAGTTCGGCCAAGGACATCCCGAGAACATTACCAAGACGCGACGGGGTCGTCTTGAAAAACCATATATGCACCACTGGAACAGCAAGATCGATATGAGCCATACGCTCACGACGAACTTTAGATAAAGTTACCTCAACACCACAACGATCGCAAATGATGCCTTTGTGCTTTATTTTTTTGTACTTACCACATGCACATTCCCAGTCTCTTGTAGGGCCAAAGATCTTCTCGCAGAACAATCCACCCTTCTCAGGCTTGAATGTCCGATAGTTTATCGTTTCCGGTTTTTTAATTTCTCCGCGCGACCATTCATTACGAATAACATCACCTGAGGCAATACTAATCGTCAGTTCATCGAAATCGCTTCCTGTTACTTGCTGCTCGTCAACCATTTATTATTTACCCGACTTAAAGTTGAACTTTGGAATTTTTATTTTCTGCTTGTTACACGTACATCAAGGCACAATCCCTGCATTTCCTTTATCAACACATTGAAGGATTCAGGTGTACCTGCATTCAGCATATTAGTTCCCTTAACGATAGACTCATATATCCTGGTACGTCCAACGACATCGTCTGATTTCACCGTAAGCATCTCCTGTAGAAGATGTGCTGCACCGTACGCTTCAAGAGCCCAAACTTCCATCTCTCCAAAACGCTGTCCACCCCTCTGAGCTTTACCACCCAATGGCTGTTGAGTTACCAACGAATAAGGACCTACAGCACGTGCATGAATCTTATCGGCAACGAGGTGTCCAAGCTTCATTATATAGATGTATCCGACAACACTAGCATTATCGAAACGCTCTCCGGTACGTCCATCATAAAGATACATTTTGCCACCAGGAGGAAGCCCCTGCTCTTTCATCATCCCCCAAATATTCTCTTCGGGGAACCCTTCAAACACAGGACTCTTAACATGTATTCCCGCTCTACGAGCGGCAAAACCCAGATGGGTTTCAAGAAGCTGCCCCATATTCATACGTGAGGGCACACCTAGCGGATTTAAAATAATTTCTATGGACTGCCCATCTGGTAGGTATGGCATATCACCTTCAGGAACGATGTTAGAGACAACACCTTTGTTTCCATGACGCCCTGCCATCTTATCGCCAACCTGAAGCTTACGCTTCGATGCTATATAAACCTTTACCTGCCTGATAACTCCAGGATCCAGACCGATATCACCTTTACGAAGTATTTCCAATTCATTTTTATACTCCGACTCTATCTCCTCTAATGCCCTTCCATGCTTTAGAAGGTTCTCTAGCAATACATCATAGAAATCATTGCTAGGCATAAGTAGATCTTCAACCTTTTCCTTTTCAAATTTTTCTATGAACTCCTGAGTAAATACAGTGTTTTCTTCTACGACAATTTCTGCAGTAACACGATGGACAATAGTCGCAGGAGCTTTTTCATTTAACAATAAAGCTCCGAGAACTTCGCGACGCTCAAGTGTCAGCCTCATCAAATTTTCACGGTATTCATTCTGTAGATCTTTCAACCTATTGCTCTCTTCTACAAGCTCTTCATCACTCTTCGATAAACGATCTCTACGACTGAATACTTTGACATCCATGACAACACCTTCAGTACCTGGAGGCGCTACGAGTGAAGCATCTTTGACATCCGCAGCCTTCTCTCCGAATATCGCTCGGAGCAATCGCTCTTCCGGCGAAAGCTCTGTCTCGGATTTCGGCGTTATCTTTCCGACCAGAATATCTCCGGCTGTAACTTCAGCTCCCAGCCTGATAATACCATCATCAGCAAGACTTGCTAGAGCTTCTTCAGAAACATTCGGAATATCTCGTGTTATCTCTTCCTTGCCAAGCTTTGTGTCGCGAGCAGTAAGCTCAAACTCTTCGATATGTATCGATGTATAATAATCTTTACGCAACAGCTTTTCGGAAATAATAATAGCATCCTCATAATTATAACCACACCATGGCATAAACGATACGAGGACATTCTTACCGAGAGCAATCTCTCCTTTGTCAGTAGCAGTTCCATCAGCAATGATATCTCCTGCACGAATTTTATCACCAACACCACATAGAGGCTTCTGGTTAATGCTAGTCCCTGAATTAGAACGCATAAACTTTTTAAGCTCGTATGTCTTCGTGTCTAATGCGTTATCCTTCGGAGCAATGCGAATCTTGAAACCATCGACATATTCTATAACGCCATCCTCTTCAGCAACAACAACAGCACCAGAGTCCCTCGCAGAGCGAAGTTCCAGACCTGTACCTACAATTGGTGCTTCTGTCTTAAGCAACGGAACAGCCTGACGTTGCATATTCGACCCCATCAATGCACGATTAGCATCGTCATGCTCAAGGAACGGTATAAGCCCAGTGACAATGGAAACTAGCTGCTTGGAAGACACGTCCATGTGAGTTACCTTCTCAGTTTCTATCTCCAAAGGCTCCCCACGATAACGCGCCCAACATGTTGGTTCTTCAAACATATTGCTCTTATCCAAAGGCGCCGATGCCTGTGCAATAACATTCTGCTCCTCACGGTCGGCAGTCATGTATTCTATACCATCTGTGACAACACCATCGGTAACAATACGGTATGGCGTCTCAATAAATCCGAACTCATTGATCTTGGCATATGCCGCCAAAGACGTTATTAATCCAATATTTGGACCTTCAGGTGTTTCAATAGGACATATCCTGCCGTAGTGACTAGGATGTACGTCACGAACTTCAAAACCAGCACGCTCGCGGTTCAATCCACCAGGACCAAGAGCAGACAAACGTCGCTTATGAGTAAGCTCGGCAATAGGGTTCGTCTGATCCATAAATTGTGACAATTGTGAACGACCAAAGAAATCCTTAAGAACGCCAGCTAATCCTTTAGCAGAAACAATCTTACCAGGAGTCATCGTATCCGAAGAGAAATCAAAGAGATTCATACGCTCCCTGATAATCTTCTCCATACGTGCAAGACCGACACGACACTGGTTTTGTATAAGCTCTCCAACAGAACGAACTCGACGATTACCAAGATGATCGATATCATCGATAGAAGCATTATCGTCACCATTTTTCAATCTAATAAGATACTTCAATGCTTCAATAATATCTTCTTTACGTAGTGTAACATCTTTCAAAGATTCGTCAGTAATCTCCATGTCCAACTTTCTGCAAAGCTTATATCTGCCAACACGACCCAAATTGTAACGCTTTGGATCAAAAAACAATCGCATCATGGCAGATCGAGCATTAGAAAGTGTCGCAGGTTCCCCAGGCCTTAACTTACGATAGAAATCCTTCAAAGCAGACTCATAAGAATCCGTAGGGTCTCTTCCTAACATCTTGATAATAGGGCTATTCTCATCAGCATCTTCAGCAATGCGGACCATCTTGATCCCAACATCGACAATGCGCTTAAGCATCGCTGTTGTCAACTTTTCAGACGCCTTGCCATAAACAAAGCCACTCTCTTCATCAACGACATCTTCAGCTAAAGTTTTCCCCACTAGCTTGACAAAGTCTTTCTCAGACCGTATCCTGATGCGTCGAGTACTAAAGAACTCTTCAATAATATCGCTATCAGTAGAATATCCAAACGTCCTTATAAAGGTCGTAGCCAAAACTTTGCGACGACGCTTCTTCCTGTCAACATATATATATATATTGTCATTGATATCGAATGAAGCCTCAAGCCAGCTTCCTCTATATGGAATAACACGGAACGAATATATCATCGTCCCTTTAGGATGACGAGCCTGCTCGAAACATATCCCAGGAGAACGATGCAGCTGAGATACGATGACACGCTCAGCACCATTGATGACAAAAGTTCCTTTGTCCGTCATTACAGGTACAGTACCCATATAGACTTCTTCTTCTTTAATGCCTGTCTCATCAGTAAGACGAAATTTCACCTTAAGAACAACATTATAGCTGATACCTCTACGAATGCATTCTTCAGGGCGATATCTCGGCACCCCTAAATTATAAGAAATGAATTCTAATACAGTCTTCTCATCATACGATTTTATAGGAAAAAGTTCATTGAAAACTTCCTGCAGCCCGATACTTTCTCGGTCAGGAGGAAGGCAATCCATTTGCAAAAACTGATTATATGATTTAACCTGTATTTCAATTAGATTTGGAAGATCTATAATTTCTTCCTTCTCAACAAAACCTACCCGTTTTGGTGCCCTTTTCAACATCTTATCAAAGACTCCTTAGAACATTCTTTTTTTCTTTAAAGGCTCAAAATACACTGTAAGGAACAAAAAACAAATGACTTTTTGTCCCTTACAATATTCTAATAATTTCCCTAGAACTGAACTCAAGCCTTACAGGCCTTTTACCGCCACTTTTCCTCCGGCATCTTCAATCTTCTTGGAAATCTCTTCTGACTCAGATTTCGAAACGCTATCTTTAAGAACTTTAGGTGCTTCTTCAACAAGTCCCTTAGCTTCTTTCAGCCCAAGACCTGTGATCTCCCTAACAACCTTAATTATAGCAATCTTTTTCGGAGCGGGAAATTCTACCAGTGTAACTTCAAATTCTGTGCTTTCTTCAACACTTTCAGCTTGTTCACCGGCAGCAGGAGCAACAACAGCAACAGCAGCGGCAGCAGCTTTAACACCCCATTTATCTTCCAAAGCTGTTTTCAGCTCAGACATCTCCAATACTGTTAATACACTCAATGACTCAACGAGTTCTTCTACTTTACTCACGGTACTACCTCTTTCTTTCACAAATTAAAATATAATTTTTGTATCAAAAACTTTATATCTACGCTTCAGCAGCATCGCTTTTGTTCTGAAGACAATGACATACACTTGTCAACAACGCTTCAACTACCGATAATGTCTGCGACATCGGCGCCTCAAAAAGACCCAGTAACTCGGCACGCATCTGATCCTTACCCGGAAGCTTCGATAACGTCGCGACATCTTCAGATGAATACACACGCCCTTCAATACGGCCGGCAACAACATTGAAAATATCCCCATTATCTTTGCTAAACTTAAATACTGTTTTAATAGCATCCATAGGATCATCTTTCGATACAATAACACCGATATGTCCATCAAACACACGTTTGTCGACATCAATGGCTGAGATTTCCAATGCTTTCATAAGTATGCGCTTGCGAACGACCTCAAAGTCTCCGCCGGTACTTGACAATATAGAACGAAACTCGTTGGCAACATTCGCCGATAAATTTTGATAACTCATCAAAATAAAAGACGACGACTCAACTTTTTCCTTTATCTCATCCAAAAGAAGTTGTTTTTCTTTTCTCACGGCTCAGTACTCCTTTTAACAGCTCTAACTAATAGAAATCTCGCGACTATCGATCTTAATGCCAGGCCCCATTGTCGATGACAACGACATGGACTTCATGTAATATCCTTTTACTGCAGCAGGCTTTAAACGCTTCACCGCCGACAAGAATACATTGATGTTCTCCATCAACTTTTCTTTATCAAATGAAAGCTTCCCCACAGCATTATTAATGACAGCATGACGATCAGTCTTAAATTCAATCTTACCAGCTTTGATCTCTTTGATCGCATTGGCAATATTCATTGTAACAGTTCCGGCCTTAGGAGTAGGCATAAGACCACGAGGCCCTAGCACCTTCCCAAGCTTCCCAACTTCTCTCATCATATCAGGAGTAGCAACAACACAATCGAAATCTACCCAGCCTTCCTTAATCTTGGCAACCAACTCATCAGTACCAACATAGTCGGCACCAGCATCTGAAGCTTCCTGGGCTTTGTCGCCTTTAGCGAAAACCAACACTGTTATTTTTTTTCCAGTGCCATGAGGAAGCGGTACAGTCCCACGAACTTGCTGATCAGACTTACGTTGGTCAACACCCATCTTCAAAGAAACTTCCACACTCTGATCAAATTTTACAGGAGAGGCCTTCTTTAGAAGGTCTATAGCTTCCTCGATAGTATGTTGTTTGACAACATCGATTTGTTTTTCTATTTCCCGAAATCTTTTGCTTCTACGACTCATATTATAATCTCTTGGCTTTCTTCGATTTCCACGCCCATAGAACGCGCTGTTCCCATTACCATCTGCATAGCCGCATCCTCTGAACGAGAATTTAAATCTACGGCTTTTTTATTAGCAACATCCCGAACCTGGTCAATAGTCAACTTAGCAACTTTGTCTCGGTTTGGCACTGCAGATCCTGATTCAATACCAGCAGCCTTTTTTATTAAGCTTGACATCGGCGGCTGCTTTGTGATGAATGTAAACGATCTATCACCATAAACGGTGACAACCACCGGCAAAATATCTCCGACCTTCTCTTGAGTTCTAGCATTAAACTCTTTACAAAAGCCCATAATATTTACACCTGCAGAACCCAACGCCGGTCCTATCGGCGGAGCAGGATTGGCCTTCCCTGCCTGAATCTGCAATTTGATTATCTTCGAAATTTTCTTTTTAGCCATCACTTTCCCTTATTATAATAGTATTTTCAACCCTCGAGGTCCTCTTCGGTCACTTCTTCGACCTGCCATAATTCCAAGTCGTCGACACGCGTCTCACGTCCGAATATCGATACCAATGCACTAAGGCGCCCCTTCTCAGGAAAGACCTCAGAGATAACACCAATGAAATTTATAAAGACCCCATCAGTAATCTTAACTTTGTTACCAATTTCAAACTGATACTTCTGCGTGACCTTCTGTTTCTTAGCTTCAAGATCTTTGAGGATCGTTTGCACTTCTTCTTCACTCAAAGGCTCAGGGTTTTCTCCTCCAAGGAAATCAATAACACCAGTAGTCTCTTTAATATAAGCCCACGTATCATCATTGAAAACCATCTTCACCAGCAAGTAACCTGGCCATAACCGCTTCTCTACGATACGGCGCTGACCATTCTTAACCTCTGAAACATTCTCGACAGGAAGCAATACCTCCTGGACATAATCAGCCAGCCCTCGAGCTTGAAGATTTTCCTCAAGAGATCTTTTTACTTTCTTCTCATGAGTCGACATCACTTGTATGACATACCATTTATGCATACGTTATCCTATTATCCATCTAAAAAAAGATCCGATACCACCAAGTCCACCTCTTACAAACAAATCGACCACATATACTAGCATCCCGAAGACAAACGTACCAATGACGACAACTTTAGTATATGCCATCAACTCGTCTTTGGTCGTCCATGATATCTTCTTCAGCTCAGATTTCACATCTCCGACAAAACCTATAACTTGCCTGCCGGAAATCTTAGACTGTTGTACTGATCGTGTTTTTTTGGTAGCCATAAACTTTGGTCCACATCATTAAATAATACCATTCACTTTCCGAAACCATCGAGTGCGGAGGGATTCGAACCCCCGACCGGCGACTTTGGAGATCGCTGCTCTAGCCAACTGAGCTACACACCCTCAAACATTGCAAGGTTTAAGCTCAATGTCTCGGAAATACAGCCAGCGGAGAAACCTTCTCCGCCACCATACAAAATCTGTAAGCAGTTACTTTATAATCTCACTAACTGTACCTGCTCCGATAGTGTGTCCACCTTCTCTGATAGCAAAGCGCATCCCTTTCTCCATAGCAACAGGAGTAATAAGCTCGCCAATCAATTCTACATTATCACCAGGCATAATCATTTCAGTGCCCTCAGGAAGAGTAACGCTACCAGTAACATCAGTAGTACGGAAGAAGAACTGTGGACGATATCCAGTAAAGAACGGCTTGTGCCTTCCACCTTCACTTTTCTTCAGTATGTATACTGCACCCTTAAATTTAACGTGAGGCGTACATGTTTTTGGCGCTGCCAATACCATACCGCGCTGAACATCATCCTTATTTATACCACGCAAAAGAACACCAACGTTTTCACCTGCACGGGCCTCATCAAGGATCTTATTAAACATCTCTAAACCAGTAGCTACAGTATCGCGAGTATCTTTAAGACCAACAATCTGAATCTTGTCGTTGATTCTTATAACACCACGCTCGACACGACCTGTTACGACAGTACCGCGACCTGATATGGAGAACACGTCCTCAATAGGCATAATAAAAGGCTTGTCAACTTCACGTTCAGGAGTAGGGATACTCTCGTCTACGACCCTCATTAGCTCTTTAATACTTTCGGTGTAAACTGGATCTCCTTCTAAAGCTTTTAGTGCTGAACCTTTGACGATAGGGGCATCTACATATCCCTTTTCTTCAAGGAGTTCTGAAAGCTCCATTTCCACAAGCTCTATAAGTTCCTGATCTTCCTCTCCAAGCATATCAACCTTGTTAAGATATACAACAATAGAAGGAACTCCAACTTGGTGTGCAAGAAGTATATGTTCTTTAGTTTGAGGCATAGCACCATCAGTAGCGGCAACAACGAGAATAGCACCGTCCATCTGAGCAGCACCAGTGATCATGTTCTTGACATAATCGGCGTGTCCTGGGCAGTCAACATGAGCATAGTGTCTGTTCTCAGTCTCATATTCTACATGAGCAGTATTTATTGTTATACCCCGGGCTTTTTCCTCTGGAGTGTTATCGATAGACTCAAACGATCGAAACTTCGCTTGTCCATCCTCTGAAAGTATTTTTGTAATTGCCGCAGTTAAAGTAGTCTTTCCGTGGTCAACGTGACCAATAGTACCAATATTAACGTGTGGTTTATTTCTTTGATAAGTTTCTTTTGCCATTATTGAAATCCTCCATTAAACCCGGGATGCATTATTTGTGTTTTTTTACTTCTTTTGCCCAGAATAGGATTCGAACCTACGACCGCTTGCTTACCATGCAAGTGCTCTACCCCTGAGCTATCTGGGCGTATTTATCGGGTAAAGCACACTTATTAAGACTTAGAAACAATTAAGTTTAGAGAGTTACCTAAAAAAAATCAACATCAACTTATTTTTATTTCATAAAGTTTTAACGCTCGCGATAAACGATCCTCGCCTTAGTCAAATCATACGGCGACAGCTCTACTGTAACGGTATCTCCAACCAAAATTCGAATATTCCTCATGCGCATTTTTCCACACAAATGTGCATGAACAGACATCCCATTTTCGAGGGTAACCCGAAAAGTCATGTTAGGAAGGAGCTGCTCTACCTTCCCCTTAACCGTTATAGTATCTTCTTTCTTCCCCATGATCTCCTTGATATATAGTGATAAATCAAATAAGGAGATTACATAGTAAGGCGGCGACAAAGATTTAGTCAAGCCTTTTTGCACAACATTGAATTGCTGTTGGGGGAAAAGCATTAATTTGATTAATATCATCTTAGCAATAAGTATGAGATACCAGCAGTAAATGGCATCTTCCACCATCGGTTCCCCTTTGCAATCTTGTTATTTTTTTCTTTAATATCCATGTTATTTTTCGATGAAATCATCTGCGAACAATCATGAAAAGATTCTCTTGCACCACATCTAAATCTTTTTTTTTATTCCTGAACATGCGACAAACAAAGATCCTTTTCTAACTATAACCAAGAATTGCAGGAAGTTCATAGTTATTGTCCAACCTATAATTCAGTAGCATCTCTTATGAAGGCAACGGTTGTGAAAAACCCGCACGTAGCACCAATGTCAGCAGGTTCTCAATAGATATAAAGAAATAAAAGTATGAAACATAGGAAGATATATCTCGAATATATACGTAATTACGAGATTTCAGACACTAAACCGACAGCCTCCATGCATGCACGCTGTCCAGAAGGGAATGTCACACGTTTTACAGCATCGCTAAGGGAAAGCCAGCAACTGTCTAGAACCTCCGTTGGACATATCGACACATCACCAGAGACTTCGGCAAGAAAAAGCATAACGGTCTTATCTATGACACCACCATCATCGCTATTGAACTGATAGCGCTCCTCAATAGCATCGCAATCGAAAAACCTGATAATTTCAAGCGCCGTCTCCTCTCGTAACTCACGCTCTGCGGTATCATGCGCTGTTTCATCACTCTCCGGATGACCTTTTGGGAAATCCCAGTGCTCTCCAGGCCTATTCTTTATCAGCAACACCTTCCAGGTATCGCCTTCGCGACGCAGCGGTATCACTCCGAAAGATCGATCACATCTCATATATAATCACCCTGTATATGGTGCAAAAATAACAGAAGCATTATGCCCACCGAAACCGAAAGAATTTGACATGGCAGCCGTGATAGAAACCTTCTCAGCAGTATCTGAAATGCCAAAACCTGCAATATCAGGCTCAGGGTCTTCGAGGTTTATCGTTGGATGCATAACTCCTGTAGTGATAGCTTTAATAGTAGCTATCGCCTCGATACCAGCGGCAGCGGCAAGACAGTGACCTATCATGGACTTCGTAGAATTTATATGAAGACTCTTATTAGCATCGAAAAGATTCTTCATAGCATGAGCTTCAGCAAGATCGCCGGCAACCGTCGATGTAGCATGAGCATTTATATAATTGATATCCCCAGGAGTCATCTGTGCACGTTCAAGCGCACCATTCATGCTCATTATTGCCCCTTCACCATCGCTACGAGGGTTTGTCATGTGATAAGCATCGCAAGACATCGCACCGCCAAGATACTCGGCGAATATAGTCGCCCCTCGCGCCTTTGCATGATCGAGACTCTCCAGCACTAAAACTCCGGCACCTTCACCCATGACAAAACCATCGCGACCCTTGTCCCAAGGACGCGAAGCCTTCTCGGGGGTGTCATTACCTTGCGATAACGCCTTGCATGCAATAAACCCTCCAACCCCGATAGGACATATGGCAGCTTCCCCACCGCCACAAAGCATAAGGTCGGCATCTCCTGCAATAATATGATCCGCCGCCGAAATAATACAATAATTTGCCGTAGCGCATGCTGTAGAAATAGAATAGTTCGGTCCCATAAATCCAATATCTATGCCAAGAAGTCCTCCACCCATATTCGAGAGAATATATGGTACAAAAAATGGCGATACACGATTGACTCCTTTATTATTAAGAGTCTCAACGCCCTTGGCGAAGGTCGACATGCCACCCATCCCAGAACCGATAACAATACCGCAACGCTTTTTGTTCAAAGCTTCGAGATCTATCCCGCCATACTCTAGGGCCTTCTTTCCTGCAACCATGATATATGCAATATAATCATCGATACGCCTAGCCTGTTTCTTGTCAATATATCCGCCCGCATCGAAATCTTTTATCTCCGCAGCAATCTTCGTAGAATAGTCATCACACGGGAACCCCTTAATATGAGAAACGCCACTATCACCGGCAAGAAGTTTGTCATAAAATAGATCGACATCGTTGCCAAAACATGATACTAAACCCATACCCGTAACAACAACGCGTTTCTTCATAGACCAGCACCCTCTTCTACAATTGTTTTAATATCGAGATCAATGATCTTGCCATCGCCCCACAGGCTCTCAAGCTGATAACTCTCTCGAACACCCGGAGCAAAAAGATGCACCATAATCTGCCAACAATCAATGACTATCCAGTCACCAACATTGTCACCTTCAATATGAATAGGCTTATTGCCAAGCTTTCTTGCCGTCTCTTCAACAGCACGAGATATCCCCTGAACATGCTTGTTAACATTACCTTCGGCAAAAATAAAATAATCAGTAAGAGTAGAAATACCTCTAGCATCCATAGCCATGATATTAAAGCCCTTTTTATCATAAATAGTCTGCGCTAACGCATTAACAACATCTAAATCATCCACATCATAACCATATTAAAACCACATAGTATAATAGCATTGCACAAATACGTCTACATCAAAGGAACTTTTTATTTTGAAACCCTCTGGGATCCCCAGACAACCGAGCTTGAATTTACATAGAACATCCAGAGGTATATTAACCTCGACATTAACAATCTCCGAATATCTCTCGAGCTCTCGAACGTTCAAAATACCTTCAAAAGGTATCCCTGTCTCTGAAGATTTCAAAATAGAAAAAACATCTACCGATGGTGTTGCATTAGAAAGACCACATCGCTTTGCCTCATCCCTGGCACCTTCAAAAGCCTTACAATTGTACTTCATAAGTACATATAAGACCTCCTAAGGAAAACAACGAGGCATCAGATTCACACTGAATAAGCTACTTTCCAGAAAATCGAGCTATTATATTATCGACAGGATATCGCTCAATAAATAGTATGAAAAATCAAAATGCATAAGTAATTATGCATCTATTTCTTATCGACTTTTCCCTCTAACTCGGCGATTTTCTGCTCAGTATCTTTAATACTATCATAGACCTTCTGAAGGCGATCCTTTTCTTCATTGATAAGCTCGTTATACATCATAGACTTCTCAAAATCAAGCCCTGAAGACGCCTGGGATTTGCGATACATCTCTAGCTGTTTTTTTACTTCCTTTCCCATATCCTTTCTCTGCTGCAGGATGCTCCTGAACTGATCAAGAACCTGGCGATCATCATCTGATAACGCTAAAAGAGCCTGCTCTTTCTTTTCAACAATGGCACCTTTAAGAGGATGAAGCATCCTTTCAAGCTGCACCTGTTCAGATTTCATCATTGAGGCCGTTTCCATCTCTTTAAGGATGAAATCCCTTTCATTGAGGATGTCATCAAGACTTCGACTTTCAACATTTTCCATCAGGTCTTTAATCTTATCTTTGATGTTCTGAACTTGTTCCTTCTTAAGACGTTGCTTCTCTTCAATTTTAGCTTTACGCTCTCGCTCTTCAGCATTGATCTCATCAGCGATGGGCTTCCTGGCATTATATATCTTATCTTTGAGCATTTTCACCTGATCAAAAACAAGATCTACAGTACGCATAAACTTAAGGATCTCCCCGAACTCTTTATCAGCATGTTCTCGAGAAAGTTCTCCTGCCCCGTATGCCTCTACGACAGCATTAATCTTATCCTCGACAGCATCGACATTATCCTTATACAACGCTCTTTGCTTAACACGCTCTTTCTTACGCTCTTTTTCCAGTTCCTTAATAATATCCCAGCATTTGCTCAACTTCATACGCGTGTGAGTAAATGCATGGGTATTCAACGTCAATACTTTCGCAATAGTCTGTAGCTCTTTTATCTCTTCTCTAAGAGTATATATCGATCCTTGTATCGACTCATCAGAGAAGTTCTGAGAAATAAACGCTTCGACATCCTCAATAAACTGATCACTTATCATTTTTATCATGTCTTTGCGTCGAGGAAAAATGGAATCGCCCGCCACAGAAAGTCTCTGGAATAATCTGTTTTTAAGACGTATACGCATATCAGTTTTTATCAATTCCTTTCGCAAGGAGTTGATCCTGCCAGCGCATGCATTCAAAAGGCTAAGCTCGCATTGTACGGCACGATAGAAATCATGTTTTCTTTCTATGACTTTAGAAGTGAATGGCGACTTACCGTCTTCGTTAGATTTGATAGTCTCATCAAGTTTCCGTATTTCTTCTTCAAGACCTTTAATTGCCAGTTCTATCTGTTCTGCAGCGAAAGCCGACTGCTCATCGACAATTTCCTTAAGGCTATGCGCCTCGCGTGTCAATCGATTGAATTCCTGCCACGACTCTCCATATTTCGATTGATCAGCAACATTTTCTCCGAATAGCGGTAAGCATAGGCGTCTAACATCCCAAAATTCTCTAAAACACGGACCGCCACGGAATGACAATGTTTTCCTCATGGAATCAATGGCAAACTCCAGCTTTTTATCAGCATCTTTTTCATTTTCTAGCTGGGAGATGAACTCTTCGAGGATAATTTTTCCGCTGTCTTTCTTGTCTTGAGCTTCGCTTTCGGGTGCTGCCTTATCCTTAGGCTTATCATCTGACACCACTTTGTCTTCAGCTTCAGCATCAGATAGCACTTTATCGCTAGCTTCGCTATCAGGCTCTGCCTTATCAACAGCCTCCTTCTCGAGCTCTACATTTTGTGGAGCCGAAGATTTTTCTTCGATTTCAACAGATAATGTGGTTTTTTGTTCTTTTTGAATATCAATAGCTCCTTGAAGCAAATCTTCCTCCATAACCTTTCCCATTATTTTAATTTGTTAACCATCGAAAAAATGGCAGATCTTGTTATTCTTTAATTTTAGGAAGTTATCATAGACGGTATAGTGACTTTTTGTAAAGCATGACAAAAAGATTTAATTTTCACAAAGGCATAAGCCTTTTCAACGATGCCTCTCTCAAAGAATTGCAAGCAATTATACTGACTATGAGGTACAAAAAAATCTGCAAAAACTAGTAACATTTGTCATTATCAGCAGGATTTAAACCAATAGAGCACACGGAAATGTATTGACAGTATCACCATCACAATCAACACCACACCTGTGGATAGTGACGCTTCCCCCAACACTTAGCTACAGGGTATATAATCTTCTGTGAAGTATTATAATTATAGACGGAACGGAAAAATAGCATAGGATCATCATACTTCTTCATTATATTAAGCATGATTGGAATCTTGAATTTCCCAATCTTCTCCCACAAAAATCTATTGACAATACCTGCCTTGAGATGAGCACTGAATGCTTTCTCCGCAACGGCACTATAATCGGTACCGTCGATAATACTCCTGGCAGCAAGAAACCCTGACGTTACCGCCGTCCTAATCCCAAAACCCCAAAACATATCCTGAATACCTCCAGCTTCACCGACAAACCGTGTATTTCCCAGAGAAAATTGTCCACCCATGCATATACTTCCGAGACCTCCGACAGTCTTTTCATTCCTTATATCAAGCTTCACAATACCTCCTAAAGCCTTCCGGGCTTTATCAAAATATCGCCTAACATTCTTAAAGTCCTCGAAAATCACAGTGCATATACACCCATAGCCCTTGGTCACCAGAAGATAGGCATATCCAAGGGGCGCAACATTATCGTCGACGAGCGCTATAGCAATATCATCCATATCCGTATCGAAGATTATCCCTGTATCTATACAACATACTTCCTTACTCCGTGGACCCGTAGCAATGATATCGGCATCGCCATCGGAAATGGTCTCTTTGAAATGTATCGAAACGCCAGCATCCAAAGCCTGTCTCCTGAGGCCATTGTCAAGGCTACCAGGAACGTGACCCCCACGCTTCACAAGATAAAATATCGGCCGACGGGACATAATAGTCTCGTTGATAGCATCTCCGTCACAAATATTAAATGCATCGAATGGATCACAATCAAAATTAACGCTTATGTTCATAGAAGAAAAGTGATCTAGAACATCCTGCTTATCAGTCCAGTTCTCCAACCCCTGCAAATCCCCTAAGAAACGCTTACCAACAGCATCGTTCTTTTCAAAGACATCTACACAATAACCGCTCTTAGCAAGAGTTATCGCTGCAGAAAGCCCTGAGGGACCAGCTCCCAAGATCTTAATTACTTTCATAACACATCACCATGACATATAGTCTTGCATAATAATATCGGAAGCTGTCTCGATATCATGAAGATCGACATCGAGCCATGTAAAAACAGGATCCTTACGAAACCAGGTAAATTGCCGCTTGACATAATGCCTTGATGCTTTCTTGAAAACTCTTACAAACTCCTCATACTGCTCTGGACTTCTGTCGGTTTTCAAGAACTCTATCCCCTGGCGATACCCTATAGCCTGACATGCCGAAGGATTCTTAAGCATCCCCGTCTTCTCTAAAGCTTCAATCTCATCGAGGAGCCCGTCTTCCAGCATACGGTCACATCGTTCTTCAACGCGACTGTACAAAGAACTTCTAGGTCGATGAATAAACCAGCAATGAAAATTATAGTCGGGAAGAAGCGGCCGGTATTTCCATACAAAGGCACTGACCTTCTCGCCAGTAAGAGCTATAATCTCCAGCGCGCGGACAATTTTCTGTTTATCACGATTAGTTATCGTCGCGGCATATTCAGGATCCTGCAACTGAAGCCAATCGTATAACACCTCGACACCAAGTGTTTCAGCTTCGTGTTCAAACTCCTTACGAACTTCAGGAACCGACGGAGGACCACTAGGAATCCCATGCAAAAAAGCACGCAAATAAAAACCAGAGCCCCCGACGACAATAGGAATGCGATTTCTTGCCGTAATACTCTCACAAGCCTTGTGAGCCTCGACAAAAAAATCTGAGACAGTTATCGGGTCATTAACATCCCTGATATCGACAAGATGATGCATGACAAGCTCCTGCTGCTCAGCAGTAACCTTAGCAGTACCTATATCCATACCACGATACACCTGCATAGAGTCGGCAGAAATAATCTCACCACCGAGAGACTGCGCTAAAACTAGAGACAGATCTGTCTTGCCTGAACATGTCGGGCCAGAAATAACGATAACCGATCGACGCTTATACTTAGAATCTATCGGGACACGCTTTTCCTTAGGACGCCCAATGTTCTCCAAAACCTTATCTAGCTCTTTCTGCTGAAAGGTAAGACCCTCACCCACAATACAACAAACCTACGATTGGAATTGACCTATAGCTTGCTTCTCATCATCCTGAATGTTCAGGATATGATCAAAACCTGCCATCTCGATAACATCCATAACCATATCAGAGAGAGCACATACTACCATCTGACCATCAAGAGCTTTAAGCTTCTTAGTTGTAGCAAGCAACAGACGCATTCCAGCACTGCTAAGATAATCGACTTTTTCAAGATCCAAGACGATCTTATGCTTCCCAGCATCGATAAAATCAAATATTCTTTTCTCTGTAACAGGCGATGATGTAGCGTCCAGACGTCCTTCGACTTTCAGAACAAAAACATCACCTTTTTCTTCTTCAATAATATTAACTTCCGTCATATTTCCCCTCACTATTATAGCCATATCCAATCCGATTTTTGAATCTGATCGAATATGCGTTTAAACATTCTTATTATGTTTATTTTTCAAATAAACGCAACAACCAACTTATTGTACACAGAAACATTCTTGTAATGACGCTAACAGCCATTTTCTCACATCTTCAATGGAACCTTTCCATAGAGCTCCTGCAGCTTTTTTGTGACCACCACCGCCAATGTCGCTCATAAGCTTATCAATGCCGATATCTTTTTTGGCGCGTATTGATACTCTGACCATATCATTGGAAAGCTCGCGGAGCAATACAGCACACTCGACACCTTCGATAAGCTTGTTAAATTCATGAATATACTCGAAATCCTGAGAGTCTCCAATACCATCATCAGCACAATCCTTACGATAGATTTTCTGTATGACGACTCTGCTATCAAGATGTGTTTCCATCCCTTGGAGTGCGCATGCAAACATCTTAACGTGCGATAACGGAACATGTTGAAAAAGCCTCGAATGCATAATATCTGGATCAACCCCCCTTTTGATACATTCATCGGCAATTTTATGAGCTTTGCGACTAGTAGACGAATATGAAAAGCGCCCAGTATCACATATTATACTAGTATAAATCCCGGAAGCCGCCCTGGTATTGAGATCAAAACCACTCTCTTTGTAGAGCGTATAGATCATGGCTCCCACAGAACATGCATCAGGATCTATAACAGAATGTTCTGTAAAAACAGCACCGGTGTCATGATGATCTACCAATATACATACGGCATCGGAACTTTCCAAGATATCAGCAACATGGCCTATACGACCTTCACAGCTAGTATCCAAGACAACGATAACTTGAACATCATCGTAATCGCTCTTTGGGTCATAAACCTCATGAGTATTATGGTAATCCAAAAACGAAAACTTTCGCGGAATAACATTATCACAAACAAAACGAACACTCTTGCCCATCTCGATAAGAAGCTCCGTAAGAGCACATGCAGAACCAATACCGTCGCCATCAGGATTAATATGCGTCGCCAGAAGGAAAACGTCGTTATCACGAATAATTTTCTTAACATCACGCCACATAAGAACCGACCCGCTGCGTATAACATAAATAACGCAGATTAATTAATCTTCTTCAACAAGCTCCAGGCGTACACGACGTCCCGCCTTAGAAGTAACTCACGGCGATATAATCAGGATAAGAAACCCGACAGACTGCTCCATCGTTCCTAAGCACGAAAATTCTTAATACTAAATAAATATGTTCATTATAACACGTGATCTCGTTAGGTTCAAATCAAAAAAGCTAAAAACAATCTTAGAATCTTGGAGCATATAGCATACCAAAAATCTATGCTTTTACACATAATACGTTACTTGTCAAGGAATTACAATAAAGCATATAAAGATGTCGTATCAACGGAAATCCAAACAGCAACGCTTTCCACTTTGAATAAACGACTTATCATACAGGTTGCAGTTCGAATGCAGTACTTATGCTTTAATTCCATGGCGATGCTTCAAGGCTTAGCTATAAGTAAAACTTAAAGTCTTAGACCGTTAAGAACAGTCCTTTACTTCCTCCGCTTCTTTAATTTTACGCAATAACATCATTTTAAATTATTCTCTTTGCTTTTAAAATCATTTTTAGTATAC